>Ga0160457_1000032_pt1 | contig 254159 bp, 237 predicted proteins | sample HID1972M_E6MG_FD_108242 | JGI IMG/M metagenome (GOLD analysis project Ga0160457, IMG submission 108242) | Enriched pill bug-associated microbial communities from UW Madison campus, WI, USA - HID1972M_E6 MG | ecosystem: Host-associated > Arthropoda: Insects > Digestive system > Unclassified ...
CTCGGGCACCCGGACCCGGCACCCTGACTCGACAGTCACTCCGGCACAGTCCGCGCCCCGCGCACTGTGCACACCCGCCTGCCGAACACCGGCACCTTGACTCGACAGTCGCTCCGGCACAGTCCGCGCCCCGCGCACTGTGCACACGCGCCTGCCGAACCTCGGGCACCCGGACCCGGCACCCGGACTCGGCACCCGGACTCGACAGTCACCCCGGCACAGTCCGCGCCCCGCGCACTGTGCACACGCGCCTGCCGAACACCGGCGCGATCATCGGCGACCACCTGGCGCAACACACAGTGAGAGCCCGGCCGATGGCCGGGCTCTCACTCGTGATGTCGCCTGTGTCGCGACTCAGGACAAGGGCGGAGGATAGGGGATTCGAACCCCTGAGAGCTTTCACTCAACACGCTTTCCAAGCGTGCGCCATAGGCCACTAGGCGAATCCTCCTCGGCCCGCAAGCAGGCCGACGGACAGTCTACCTGCTGGGGGAGCGCGCCACGGACCTGCACACCGGCGCGCGGCGTCGGCGATCTCGACCCGGACCTCAGGCCGGCGCGGCGGCGGCGGCGTCCGCCGCGGGCCGACGGTCCGCGAACGCGGAGCCGGGGCGGATCACAAGCGACCGCGGGAACAGGCGCGCGAGCGTCCGCGCTCGCTGCGGCGCGGTGTCGAGCAACGCGGCATGCAGCGCGACGGCGTCCTGCGCGAGCGTCGTTCCCTGTGCTGTCGCGCCGCCCGCGCCGGGAGCGTACGAGACGCGTTCGATCGCGGAGACCAGCCGGTCCATCGGCCCGGCCGGCGCCGCGTGCCGGGACACCAGCCGGGCACCGAACGCGCGCGGCGACTCCGCACCGGGCACGGCGATGCCGAGGTCGATCGCCACGTCCTGCACGATCCGCCACGCCGACGCGACACTGCCGTCCCGGGCGCGGCGCTGCAGCAGGAGCATCCGCACGCGCCGCACGAAGAACGGCACGGCCGCCATCACCAGCAGCGTCCCGACCGTCGCGAGATACGGCCGCAGGTCCACGAGCCGCGGCGCCAGCGGCGACGCCGCTCCGTCGTCGCGATCCATCTCGGGCCCGTTCGGCCCGGCCGTCGGCGACGCGCCCGGAGAGGCCGTCGGCGCCGGAGTGTTCACGTTCGGCTCGTCCTCACCCGACGGCGTCGACGACGCCGGCAGGAATCTCGTCTCGGTGCCGAGGCTCTTCGTCGGCTCGAAGCCCACCCAGCCGATGCCGGCGAAGTGCACCTCCGGCCACGCGTGCAGCTGACTCGTCGTCACCTCGGCGACCGGCTCGCCGTCGATCGACTCGCCCGTGTAGTCGCCGGGCAGGAAGCCCACGACGATGCGCGAGGGCATGTCCAGCGTGCGGGCCATGAGCGCGAACGCGGCGGCGTAGTGCACGCAGTAGCCCTCGCGCACCTCGAGGAACTGGGCGATCGCCTCCACACCGGTCCCATCGAAACCCTCGGCCACGGGAGCCTGCAGCGAATAGGTGAAGGACGCGCCACGGAACCACGACTGCAGAGCGATCAGCCTGTCGTAATCGGTCGTCGCGCCCTCCGTCACCTCGTTGGCCAACTCCGACACGATCGCCGGTGTGCTCTCGGGCACCTCCACCGTCTCGATGCGCATCCCGTTCGTCGTCGCGCTCGTCGCGCGGATCTGCTCGGCCGTCGGCCGCGGCACGTGCGTCACGACCTCGTAGAGCTGACCCTGCGCGCTGTTCTGCGGCGAGTTGACGGTGCGGTTGTACGGCATCACCCGCCACAGCCCGTCGAGTCCGTCGACCGCGACGGCGGGGAAGGAGACGGGCAGCCAGGCCGAGGCGAGGTCGACGATGTCGACGGTCGTGCGGTACTCGGTCACCCGGATGTCGGCGTCCGCGACGACCGGGCCGAAGGCCTCGTCGTCCAGCGGCACGGAGCGGACGCGGTCCGGTTTCCACTCCTGCCCGTCGAACAGCGACAGCGTCGTCGCGCGCAGATACGGCAGCCGCGGCGCATCGCTGCGCAGATACAGGACGGTCGTCTCCTGGGGGCGGCGCAGATCCTGTCCGAGGTTGAGGGTCGGATCGATCGTCGTTCCCGTGCCGGAGCCGCCGGCGATCACGAGCGGAGCCGGCAGCGACGGCGCGCCCACGACGGCCGCGACGATCGCCGCCACGCCGATCGCGGCGGCGACGGCCGTGACCCCGCCCGTGCGCCGGCCCGGCCGCGGGTCCTCGCGCGTGCGTGTCTCGGCGCGGATGACGTACAGCATCGCGGCGGACAAGAAACCGAAGGCGAGCAGGTTGACGCCGCTCGGCACCGCCAGCGCCGGGATCAGCCACACCGCGATCAGCGCCACGGTCGCCAGCAGCGGCATCCGCGCGGTCATCACGACGTGGTCCAGGGCGATCGTCAGCACCCCCATCGACGCCACGATGATGAACGTCAGCGGTCGCGCCGCCTCCAGCGGCGCGACGCCGAGCAGGATCTCGTTCGAGGTGATCTGGATCATCAGCGGGATCTCTTCGAACACCTCGGGCGAGGGAATCACCCACAGCACGGCCGTGGCGGGGAAGAACAGCGCGGTCACGGCGCCCACCCAGACGGCCGTCGCGAGCAGCGTCACGGCGACCGCCGGCGCGCGCAGTCGCCGTGCCACGTACCCGACGGTGAGCAGTCCCGCCGACATCAGCACCACGAGCCAGAACCATGCGCCCATCTGGACGACGCGCAGCAGCGGTGCGACGGCCGCGATGATCGCGACGAACAGGCCGATCGTGAGTGCCAGCTCGCCGCGGCGCACCGCCGACACGGGCGGCGTCGGCGTCGGCACCGGCGACGTGAAGGGCGCCGAGGCGGGGGACGACCACGACGAGGGGGACGCTCCCGACGACGCGAGGGTCGATTCAGGCGCCGACACGGGACTGCCCCCGATCGTTGACGTCGGCCCACACGTCGGCGAGATCGTCCTCCGGGTGCACGGATGCCGCGTGCCAGCCGTGCGCGGCGGCGTGTGCCAGAGCGTCCTGATCCGCACCCACGGCGAGCAGGAGGGGGAGGGTGCTGTGGTGGGCGAGCGGCGCGAGGGCGGCGGCGTCCTCCGGTGTGAACGTGCCCGTGATCAGCACGAGCGGACCGGTCATCGTGCCGGCGAAGAGGCGCACCAGCTCGTCCAGTCCGGCATCGCGACGCGCCGTGAGCGTCGCGAACGCGGCCGTCATCGCCTCGACCGCGAACGAGTCGCCCGCGTCGATCCGCTCGACCAGCCCGGTGCCGTCGACGTCGATCGCCGTGACGGTGTAGCCCTCGTGCACGAGCTTCGCGATCGTCGACGCGCAGGCGCTCACCGCGGTCTCGAACGCGGAGTCGAGCCCCGGGGCGCGGAGCGCGTCGGAGGACCAGCGATGCACGCTGCGGTCGAGCACGACGATCGCCTCGGGCGTGGACTCCTGCTCCTCCTGACGCACCATCAGTTCGTCACGATGCGCCGACGCGCGCCAGTGGATGCGGCGCATGGAGTCGCCCGGAACGTACACCCGGGGGATGAGGTTGTCCGAGCCCTGCCCCAGCTCATTGGTCGTCGAGTGCATGCTCCCGCCGGCGGCCCCGGGCAGCTCGCTGAGCGCACCCAGCTCGACGATGGCCGGAGCGACCGTGAGCGGGACGGCGCGGCCGATGAGGTGCCGGCGACGCGCGAAGCCGAACGGGTCCGTCGAGGTGACCTCGAGCGGGCCGATGCTGCGCACGCCGCGTCGTTCTGTGCGCACGCGATACGCGATGTCGACGACGCGCGCGCCGGCGGCCAGCCCCGAGGCCATCGCCGGGAACGTGCCCGTCGCGTCGCCGGTGATGCCGGCCGGCAGACGGTCCTTCCAGCGTCCCTGCGTCGTCGGCAGCGGGGAGCGCACCGAGACGCGGGCGCGCACATCGACCTCGCCCCCGGCGGCCGCCGTATCCGGCAGGAACGAGCGGGTCACCTGCTCGGTGCGGCGCACGAGGTACAGCGTCGCGACGCTGACGGCCACGACGGCCAGCAGCAGGACGCTGAAGTACAGCAGGGCCCCGACGCCGAAGGTGTGCGCGAGGACGAAGGACGCGATGCCGAGGATCACGGCCCCCGTGCCGCGCGGGGTCAGCGGCCACACCTTCATCTCGCGCTCCCGTCCATCTCGTGCTCCGCGCCGCCGCGCTACCGGGTGGCCAGCGGCACGCGCACCGAGGCGGCGATGCTGCGGAGGATCGTGGCGATCGTGTCGGCGCCGCTGCGGCCGCGCAGCGCGTGGGTGCCGCGCGAGGCGATGAGACGGTGGGCGAACACCGGTTCGAGCAGCAGGACCACGTCGTCGGGGATGACGAATTCGCGTCCGTCGAGGGCCGCCCACACCTTCGCCGCGCGCACGAGCTGCAGCGTCGCGCGCGGGCTCGCCCCCAGGCGCAGGTCGGGATGCTGCCGCGTCGCGCGCGCCAGCGAGACCGCGTACTCCTCGACCGCGGGGGACACGTGCACGCTGCGCGCCCACGCGATGAGATCGCGCACGCGAGCGGACGAGGCGACGGGGGTGACGGCGTCGAGCGGATTGCGCGCGTCGCGCTGACGCAGCATGAGCGCCTCGTTCTCGGCGTCGGGGTAGCCCATCGAGACCCGCATCATGAACCGGTCGCGCTGCGCCTCGGGCAGCGCGTAGGTGCCCTCCATTTCGAGCGGATTCTGGGTCGCGACGACCAGGAACGGATCGGGGAGCGCGTGGCTGCGGCCGTCGACGGTGACCTGCTGCTCCTCCATCGCCTCCAGCAGCGCCGACTGCGTCTTCGGCGACGACCGGTTGATCTCGTCGGCGATGACGATGTGCGCGAAGATCGCGCCGGGCTTGAACTCGAACTCGCGGTCGACCGGGTGGAACACGCTCACGCCGGTCACATCGCCGGGCAGCAGATCGGGCGTGAACTGGATGCGTCGCACGGTCGCCTCAACCGACGCGGCGAGAGCCCGGGCGAGCATCGTCTTGCCGACGCCGGGAACGTCCTCGATGAGCAGATGCCCCTCGGCGAGCATGCACACCAGCGCGGCGCGCACGGCGTCGGGCTTGCCGTCGATGACCCGCGTCACGCTCGTGACGATCGCGTCGGTCGTCCGGGCGAACGTCTCGGCGGTGATCGCTGCCGGATCCGCCGGCGGCGGGGGCAGGGGAGGTCTCGGCGGGATGTGGCTCTCGTCGGGCATGCGGACCCCTCGCGTGTGGATCGGTGGGGCGCGTCGTCGCGCCTGCGTTCGATGCTAACCCGGCCGGGGCGAGTGCGGCTGTGCGTCCGGTAGACTCGTGACAGCTCTCCGCGAGGCGGCATCTCGGCCAACTCCCCCAGGACGGAAACGTAGCAAGGGTAACCGGGCTCTGCCGGGTTCGCGGAGAGTCTTACTTTTCGTCCGCATGTCATTCGGCTGTGGGACGTGCATGAGCCGGTTGTCCTCAGATCGGGTCTGAACGCGGCAGCAGGCGGCCGCGGATGCGGCGGTTTTCTCCGGCCCGAGCGTGTGGTCGCGGCATCCGCCGCCCTAGGCTGAGCACGTGGCACAGAGCATCTACATCACGTCCGCCGAGGGTCATTCCGGGAAGTCGACGATCGCGCTCGGAGTGCTCGACGCACTGAGCCACGCGACCCCGCGCGTCGGGGTGTTCCGCGCGATCGCGCGCTCGACGCACGAGCGCGACTACGTCCTGGAGATGCTCCTGGACCACGACGGGGTCGACCTCGGCTACGACGAATGCATCGGTGCGACCTACGACGAGGTGCGCGCCGACCCCGAGGCGGCGCTCGGCACGATCGTCGAGCGCTACAAGGCCGTCGAGGCGCAGTGCGATGCGGTCGTCATCGTCGGCAGCGACTACACCGACGTCGGCAGTCCTGCCGAGCTCGGCTACAACGCCCGCATCGCGGCGAACCTCGGTGCTCCGGTGCTGCTGGTGCTGTCCGGGCAGCACATCGAGGGCGACGTGCTCAGCGAGACGGCCGGCCGCTCGCCCGCGCAGATGGGGCATCTGACGACCCTCGCCCTGAACGAGATCGCGCACGAGCGCGCCGGTCTGTTCGCCGTCGTCGTCAACCGCGCCGACCCCGCGCACCTGCCCGAGATCGTCACCGAGGTCGAAGCCGTCGTCTCGAGCGGGCGGGATGCCGGTGACGCCCGCTTCGGCATCTGGGCGGTGCCCGAGGACGTCTACCTCGTCGCGCCGTCGGTGCGCGACATCCAGCGCTCGCTCGAGGCCGAGCTGATCCAGGGCGACGAGGAGCTGCTGGCGCGTGAGGTCCTGCACGTGGTGGTCGCCGGCATGGGGTTGAACAACGTCCTGCCGCGGCTCGAGGAGAGCGCGATCATCACGATCGCCGCCGACCGCACCGACGTGCTGCTGGCGGCGCTGCTGGCACACCAGTCCGCGACCTTCCCGTCCCTGTCGGCGATCGCCCTGAACGGACCGTTCCCGTTGCCGGAGCACGTCACCCGGCTCATCGACGGCCTCGGGGCGAACCTGCCGATCCTGGCGACCGACCTCGGCACGTACGAGACCGCACGGCGCATCATGACCACGCGCGGGCGCCTCGCGGCCGACTCGCAGCGTCGCTACGACACGGCGCTGGCACTGTTCGAGCAGCATGTCGACACCGACGAGCTCATCGACCTGATCGGCCTGGCCCGCTCGGAGGTCGTCACGCCGCTGATGTTCCAGTACCAGCTCGTCGAGCGTGCCCGGGCCCAGCGCAAGCGCATCGTCCTGCCCGAGGGCGGCGACGATCGCGTGCTGCGCGCCGCGGCGACGGTGCTCGCGCGCGGCGTGGCCGACATCACGATCCTCGGCGAGGAGAGCGAGGTGCGCGGCCGCGCACTCGAGCTCGGCGTCGACATCGCCGGCGCGCAGGTGCTGAGCCCCTTCGACGCGGTCCACGTGGAGCGCTTCGCCCGCGAGTACGAGACGCTGCGCGCGCACAAGGGAGTCACGTTCGCGCAGGCCGCCGACACCGTCACCGACGTGTCGTACTTCGGCACGCTCATGGTCCACCTGGGCCTGGCCGACGGGATGGTCTCCGGGGCCGCGCACACGACGGCGCACACCATCCGTCCCGCGTTCGAGATCATCAAGACCCGGCGTGACGTGTCCGTCGTCTCGAGCGTCTTCCTCATGGCGCTCGCCGACCGCGTGCTCGTCTACGGCGACTGCGCCGTCATCCCCGACCCGACCGCCGAGCAGCTGGCCGACATCGCCGTCTCGTCGGCGGCCACGGCGACCCAGTTCGGCATCGATCCGCGCGTGGCGATGCTGTCGTACTCGACGGGGGAGTCGGGATCCGGCGCCGACGTCGACAAGGTGCGCCAGGCCACGGCCCTCGTGCGCGAACGCGCCCCCGAGCTGCTGGTCGAGGGCCCCATCCAGTACGACGCGGCCGCCGACGCCGCCGTCGCGCAGGCCAAGATGCCGGGATCCGCCGTCGCGGGCCGGGCGACCGTGTTCGTCTTCCCCGATCTGAACACCGGCAACAACACCTACAAGGCGGTGCAGCGCTCGGCCGGCGCGGTCGCGATGGGGCCCGTCCTGCAGGGGCTCAACAAGCCGATCAACGACCTGTCCCGCGGGGCCCTGGTCGAAGACATCGTGAACACGATCGCGATCACGGCGATCCAGGCGCAGGGCGGATCGCCCGCACGGGCGGGAGGTGCCGCATGACCGCCGTCCTCGTCATCAACAGCGGGTCCAGCTCGTTCAAGTACCAGCTGATCGACGTCGAGTCCGAGCGTCCGCTCGCCACCGGTCTGGTCGAGCGCATCGGCCAGGAGCTCGGCACGACGACCCACACGGTGCTGCTGCCGGCGGCCCAGCCCGGGGAGCCCGCCGTCACGGCGCTCGATCTGGAGTACACGCGCGAGCTGCCGATCCCCGATCACACGTCCGGCTTCTCGGTCATGCTCGACGCGTTCGCCGCGCACGGACCGCCCCTCGACGAGCACGCGCCGATCGCCGTGGGCCATCGCGTCGTGCAGGGCGGGGCGCGGTTCTTCGAGCCGACGCTGATCACCCGGCTCGTCGAGATCAACATCGACGAGCTGTCGGTGCTCGCCCCGCTCCACAATCCCGGGGCGCTGCAGGGCATCAAGGCCGCGCGCGCCGACTTCCCGGACGTGCCGCACGTCGCCGTCTTCGACACGGCGTTCCACCAGACGATGCCGCCGTCCTCGTACACGTACGCGATCGACAAGGCGACGGCGGAGCGTCACCGCATCCGCAAGTACGGCTTCCACGGCACGAGCCACAAGTTCGTCAGCGAGTCCGCCGCGCGCTTCGTGGGCAGGCCGCTCGCCGAGCTGAAGCAGATCGTGCTGCACCTGGGCAACGGCGCCTCGATGACGGCGATCGACGGCGGTCGCTCGGTCGACACGTCGATGGGGCTGACTCCGCTCGAAGGCCTCGTGATGGGCACCCGCTCCGGCGACCTCGACCCGTCCGTGCTGCTGATCCTCTCGCAGAAGGAGGGCATGTCCCCGGCGCAGCTGGACGCCTTCCTCAACAAGCAGAGCGGGATGCTGGGGCTCGCCGGCGCATCGGACATGCGCGACATCGACCGGCGCCGCCTCGCGGGCGACGCTGACGCGGCCCTGGCGTTCGACGTCTACATCCACCGCCTCCGCGCCTACCTGGGCGCCTACCTGGCGCAGCTCGGCGGCGCGGATGTCATCAGCTTCACCGCCGGCGTCGGCGAGAACTCGGCGAACGTGCGCGCCGCCGCCCTCGAGACCCTCGCGTTCGCGGGCGTCCGGATCGATCACGCGCGCAACGCGGAACGCGGCCGCGGCATCCGCGTCATCTCCGCCGACGACTCGCCGGTGACCGTTCTCGTGGTCCCGACGAAGGAGGAGCTGGAGATCGCGCGCCAGACGCTCGAGGTCGCGACCGAGATCGACACCCGCCCGTAACGACCCGCCGTTACGCTGGGACGATGACCGCGGACGCGCTGCCCGATCTGACCTCGTACGACGGGGTGCTGTTCGACCTCGACGGGGTGCTCACGCCCACCGCCGAGGTGCACATGCACGCCTGGCAGGCGATGTTCACGGAGTTGTTCGCCGCGTGGGGGATCGAGCCGGCCTACACCGAGCGCGACTACTTCCTCCACCTCGACGGCAAGCGGCGATACGACGGCGTGGCGAGCCTGCTGCGCTCCCGCGACGTCGAGATCCCGTGGGGACACCCCTCCGATCCGATGGACGCCGACACGGTGTGCGGGATCGGCAACCGCAAGAACGAGGTGTTCTCGCGTGTGCTGCGGGTCGAGGGGATCGCCGCGTATCCCGGGTCGCTGGCGCTCGTGCATCGGCTGCGCGACGCCGGCATCCCGATCGGCGTCGTGTCCAGTTCGAAGAACGCCGAGGCGGTCCTGACGGCCGCGGGCATCCGCGATCTGTTCCCGGTGCTCATGGACGGGCTGGTCGCCGAGCGCGACCACCTCCCGTCCAAGCCCGCGCCGGACATGTTCGCCGTCGCGGCGCGCATGCTGGGGGTCGACCCCGCGCGCAGCGCCGCCGTCGAAGACGCGCACTCGGGTGTCCAGTCCGCCGCGGCCGCCGGCTACGGCCTCGTCGTCGGCGTGGACCGCGGCGTCGGCGCCGAGCTGCTCCTCGCCAGCGGGGCGGACGTCGTCGTCGACGACCTGTCCGCCTTCGCCTCCTGATCCTGTTCGCCTCCTGACCTCCTCCGAAAGGCGCTCATGCTCGATCGCGACCGCTTCCCCGTCGATCCCTGGCGACTCGTGGAGACCTCGTTCTCGCTGGAGGACGTCGGTGTCACCGAGACCCTGTTCGCGGTCGGCAACGGCTATCTCGGCCTGCGCGGCAATCACCCGGAGGGCCGCCACGCGCACGAGCACGGGACGTTCATCAACGGCTTCCACGAGATCTTCCCGATCCACCACGCCGAGCAGGCGTTCGGATTCGCCGAGGTCGGCCAGACGATCATCAACGCGCCGGACGCGAAGGTCATGCGCGTCTACATCGACGACGAGCCGCTCTCTCTGGACGTGTCGGATGTGCGCGAGTACGAGCGCGTGCTCGACATGCGCACCGGCGTGCTCACCCGGCATGTGCGCTGGATGACGCCCAGCGGCAAGGACGTCGTCATCGACTTCGACCGGATGGTGTCGTTCGAGGAGCGCCACGCCGCCCTCATGCGCGTGACCGTGACCGTCCTCAACGACGACGCCCCCGTCACCATCAGCTGCCAGCTCATCAACCGCCAGGACGGCGAGGACGTCTACGGCGGCCGTCCGAATCTGGGCAAGCAGGCGGCGGCGGGCTTCGACCCGCGCAAGGCGCAGGGCTTCAAGGAGCGGGTGCTGCAGCCGCAGGAGTTCTGGCAGGACGGGGTGCGCTCGGCGCTGTCGTACAAGGTGGCCTCGTCGGGCATGACGATCGCGGTCGTCGCCGACCACGAGATCGACACCGACAACGAGTACACGACGCGCACGCTCGTCGAGCCCGACATCGCCAAGAACGTCTTCCGCGTGCAGGCCAAGGCCGGCGTGCCGGTTACCGTGACGAAGTTCGTCAGCTATCACACCTCGCGCGGCGTGCCCGCCCGTGAGCTCGTGGACCGCGGCCGGCGTGCGCTGGACCGCATCCGCGCCGACGGCATGCAGCACCACCTCGACCGGCAGGCGGCGTGGATCGCCGGGTTCTGGGAGCGCTCGGACATCGAGATCGGCGGCCACGACGACCTGCAGCAGGCGACGCGCTGGTGCCTGTTCCAGCTCGCGCAGGCGGCCGCGCGCGCCGACTCGCTGGGCGTGCCGGCCAAGGGCGTGACCGGGTCGGGATACAGCGGCCACTACTTCTGGGACACCGAGGTCTACGTCCTGCCGTTCCTCGTCTACACGACGCCGTTGTGGGCCCGCAACGCGCTGCGGATGCGCTATCTGATGCTGCCCGCCGCCCGAAAGCGCGCCGCGCAGCTGAACGAGGCGGGCGCGCTCTTCCCCTGGCGCACGATCAACGGCGAGGAGGCGTCGGCGTACTACGCGGCCGGCACGGCGCAGTTCCACATCAACGCCGATGTCAGCTTCGCGCTCGGCAAGTACGTCCGCGCGAGCGGCGACCTCGATTTCCTGCATCGGGAGGGCGTGGACATCGCCGTCGAGACGGCGCGGATGTGGTCGACGCTCGGCTTCTGGCGCTTCAACGAGGAGGGACACGCCGAGACGTTCCACATCCACGGCGTGACCGGCCCCGACGAGTACACCACCGTCGTCAACGACAACCTGTTCACGAACGTCATGGCCCGCTACAACCTGCGGTTCGCCGCACGCGTCGTGCGCGAGATGTCCGAGGACGCCCCGAACGCGTACCGCGCGATGGTCGATCGGCTCGGGCTGGACCCCGCCGAGCCCGAGACGTGGGACCGCGCCGCCGAGGCGATGCACATCCCGTACAGCGAGGCCCTCGGCATCCATCCGCAGGACGCGGTCTTCCTGGAGAAGGAGGTGTGGGATCTCGAGAACACGCCGCCGGAGCGGCGGCCCCTGCTGCTGCACTTCCACCCGCTGGTGATCTACCGGTACCAGGTGCTCAAGCAGGCCGACGTCGTGCTGGCGCTCTTCCTGCAGGGCAATCACTTCACGCCCGAGGAGAAGCTCGCCGACTTCGAGTACTACGACGCCCTGACGACGGGGGACTCGACGCTGTCGGCGGTCGTGCAGGCTATCCTCGCCGCCGAGGTGGGTTACCAGGAGCTCGCGCTGGAGTACTTCCGGGAGTCGATCTTCGTCGACCTGGGCGACCTGCACCACAACGCGGCCGACGGCGTGCACGTCGCCTCTGCGGGGGGAGTGTGGACGGCGCTGGTCAGCGGCTTCGGCGGCATGCGCGACCACTGGGGCGACTTGACGTTCGATCCGCGCCTGCCGGCGGACTGGCCGTCGCTGACGTTCCGGCTGGACTGGCGCGGCACGGCGCTGAAGGTCACGATCACGACGGAGGCGCTCACGATCGAAGCCGGGGAGGGGGATCCGGTGGACTTCTCGGTGCGCGGTGAGCCGCACACCGTGGCCGGCGGCGCGACGGTGTCGGTGCCGCTGGCCGACCAGGGACCCGTCATCGCGGGGCGCCCGACGCTGCGCGACATCGGCGACAACCTGCGCGAGGACGGCACCATGCTGTCGGCGTCGGTCCCCGTGTCGACGGCGACGACGAGCATCCCGGTGATGAGCGACACGTTCCCGATCGTCAGCGAGCACGGGGACCTCGGCGTCGACTCCTGACGGCGGGGACGCCCGCGTCGGCGGCGGAGCATTGCGCACCCTCGATGTCCGGCGTTCGCCGTAGTCTGTCAGGGTGACCACCGCCCTGTACCGCCGCTACCGCCCTGAGACGTTCGGCGAGATGATCGGCCAGTCGCAGGTCACCGAGCCGCTCATGACCGCGCTGCGCGGCGATCGCGTCGGGCACGCCTACCTGTTCTCCGGCCCGCGCGGCTGCGGCAAGACGACCTCGGCGCGCATCCTCGCCCGCTGCCTCAACTGCGCGGCGGGACCCACCGACACCCCGTGCGGGACGTGCGACAGCTGCGTGGAGCTCAGCCGCGGCGGCGGCGGGTCGCTCGATGTCGTCGAGATCGACGCCGCCAGCCACAACGGCGTCGACGACGCCCGCGACCTGCGTGAGCGCGCGATCTTCGCCCCCGCCCGCGACCGGTTCAAGATCTTCATCCTCGACGAGGCGCACATGGTCACGGCGCAGGGCTTCAACGCGCTGCTGAAGCTCGTCGAGGAGCCGCCCGCCCACGTCAAGTTCATCTTCGCGACGACCGAGCCCGAGAAGGTCATCGGCACGATCCGCTCGCGCACGCACCACTATCCGTTCCGGCTCGTCGCCCCGGCGGCGATGCTCGAGTACGTCGAGCAGCTGTGCGCGCAGGAGCAGGTCCAGGTCGAGCCGGGCGTGCTGCCGCTCGTCGTCCGCGCCGGCGGCGGCTCGCCGCGCGACACCCTGTCGCTGCTGGATCAGCTCATCGCCGGGTCCGAGAACGGCGTGGTCACGTACGAGCGGTCGGTTGCTCTGCTCGGATACACCCACGCCGAGCTCCTCGACGAGGTCGTCGACGCCTTCGGCGCACGCGACGCCGGTGCCGCGTTCGCCGCCGTCGACCGCGTCGTGCAGACCGGACAGGATCCGCGCCGCTTCGTCGACGACCTGCTCGAGCGGCTCCGCGATCTCATCATCGTCGCCGCGACCGGGGACGGCGCCGCGGCCGTGCTGCGCGGGATCCCCGCCGACGAGCTCGAGCGCATGGGCCGGCAGGCCACCGGGTTCGGCACCGATCGTCTCTCGCGCATCGCCGACCTCGTCGTCGCCACCCTCGACGACATGAGCGGGGCGACCTCGCCCCGCCTGCAGCTCGAGTTGATGGTGGCCAGGGTCCTCGCCGCCGGCGATGCCGTGGCCGCCGCGCCCCCCGCGGTGGCGAACCCTGCCTCGCCCGCCCCGGCGGCTCCGGTGACCAGCGCGTCCGCCGGACCTGCCCCGACGCCGCCCGCCGCCGCGCCGCGCGTCGAGACGCCGCCTGTCCCCGTTCCGACCGGGCCGATCTCCTTCGAGCAGGTGCGCGACGCGTGGGCCGAGATCCTGCGCCGTCTCGAGCCGGTCAGCCGCACGTCCTGGATGATCGCGAGCGCCGCGCGCCCGGTCGCATACGCCGACGGCGACGTCCTCACTCTGGCGTTCCAGAGCCAGGCCGACGTCACCGCGTTCAAGAAGCTCACCGCGGGCAAGGGCCCCAGCGAGGACCTCCGCGGCGCGATCCTGTCCGTCCTCGGCGTCCGGGTGAAGTACGTCGCCCGGCACGAGGCCGATCCGACTCCGCCGCCCGGGGGATCCGCGGGTCCGGATGCCGGCGGTCCCGGCCCGGGTGGACCGGGACCCGGCGGTCCCGGCCCGGACGGCGCGGGCACGGGGGGACTCGGGGCCGGCGTCGCCGGCGAAGATCCGGCGCCGGCACCCGCTCGGCCCGCGAGCCGACCGCCGGTGCGGCCCGCGTCGTCGTCGCCCGCTCCGGTCACGGAGTGGGCCGTCGCCCCCATCCCGGCCGATAGGCCGTCCGCTCCGCCGGAGACGGCCGCAGCGCCGCCGGTGGCCCCCGCCTCGCCTGCCCGTGACGAGGTCCCCGTCGACGACCATCCGCCCGTCGACGAGTACCCGCCGGACGATCCGTACGGGTCGATCGCCCCCCGCGGCTCCGGCGCGGCCGGCGGGGCGCTCGGCTTCGCGGTCGACGACGAGCCCGAGGACGCGGCATCCGCACCCGTGCGCACGCTGACGGCTCAGCGCGAAGGCGATGTCATCGCCGTGGTGGAGCCGACCGCCGACCGCGACGAACCCGACGACATCCCGCCGCCGATCGATGCCGACGCCCCGGTGCCGCCGCGTGCGCCCGTGGCGGTCGAGCGTCCGGCGACGCGCGGCCCGCGCGTCTCGAACGTCGAGCGGGTCGGCGAAGCCGTCGTCCGCCAGATGCTCGGCGCCACCTTCATCCGCGAAGAGCCCTACGCCCCGCCGACGAGGTTCAACTAGTCATGTACGACGGCATCGTCCAGGACCTGATCGACGAGTTCGGCCGCCTCCCCGGCATCGGGCCGAAGTCCGCCCAGCGCATCACGTTCCACATCCTGCAGACTCCGACCTTCGACGTCTCGCGGCTGTCGCAACTGCTCGGCGAGCTGCGCGAGCGCGTCCGCTTCTGCGAGATCTGCGGCAACGTCTCGGAGCAGGAGCGCTGTGCCGTCTGCCGCGACCCGCGCCGCGACGACACGCTCATCTGCGTCGTCGAAGACGCGAAGGACGTCTCTGCGATCGAGCGCACCCGCGAGTTCCGCGGCCTCTACCACGTGCTCGGCGGCGCCATCAGCCCCATCGGCGGCATCGGCCCCGATGACCTGCGCATCGCCCAGCTCATGCAGCGCCTCGCCGACGGCAGGGTGCAGGAGGTCATCCTCGCCACCAACCCGAACCTCGAGGGCGAGGCGACATCGACCTACCTCAGTCGTCTGCTGCACACCCTCGAGATCCGCGTCACGCGGCTGGCCTCGGGCCTGCCCGTCGGCGGTGACCTCGAGTACGCGGACGAGGTGACGCTCGGTCGGGCGTTCGAGGGGCGTCGCAGCATCTGATGCACCCCACCTCCACCGTCACGACGCGCGGCTGGATGCTCTACGGTGCCATGGCGCTGCTGTGGGGCATCCCGTACCTGTTCATCAAAGAGGCAGTCGAGTCCTATTCGCCCGCCGCGGTCGTCGCGGGACGCACGCTCCTCGGCGCCGCCATCCTGCTGCCCATCGCCCTGCACCGACGCGCGCTGCGCCCCGCCCTCGCGCTCTGGCCGTGGGTGCTGGCGTTCGGGGCGATCGAGATGGCCGGTCCGTTCTTCCTGCTCAGCCACGCCGAGCAGACGCTCCCGTCCGGGACGACGGGGCTGCTCGTGGCGACCGTGCCTCTGTTCGCCGCGCTCATCGCCCTCACCCGCGGTGACCGGTCCGTGCTCTCGCCCGCGCGCGGCGTCGGGCTGCTCGTCGGCTTCGCCGGCGTCGCCGTCATCGTGTCGGGGCCCGGGCTTGCCGTCGGCGACGACCCGGCGAACCTGTTCGCCGTGGGAGAGGTGCTGCTGGTCGCCCTGCTCTACGCGATCGCGCCGTTCATCATCGCCACCAAGCTCAAGGGCGTCCCCTCTCTGGGCGCCATCACGCTCGCGCTGCTCGCCGTCGGCATCACATACCTGCCCCTCGCGCTGCTGACCCAGCACGAGATCCCGACGGTGCGCTCGACCGTCTCGCTCGTCGCCCTCGGCATCCTGTGCACGGCCGTCGCGTTCATCGGGTTCTTCGCGCTGATCGGCGAGGTCGGTCCGGTCCGCGCGCCGCTGTTCACCTACGTCAACCCGATCGTCGCGATCCTCCTCGGGATCCTCCTCCTCGGCGAGGAGCTCAGCGCCGGGCTGCTCCTGGGCTTCCCGCTCGTCATCGCGGGATGCTGGTTCGCCGCCACCGGCGGACGGCTGCGGCGTCGTCCCACGGCGGACATCCCCCCTGCGCTCTGAAACGCGCCCTGTCAACCCCCGTGCATTGCGCGCACCGGCGGGGTCTGCTGTACCGACGACCCATCGAACAGGAGACGCCATGAGCACCTCGACCCCCGGCCACGCCGGATCCACCGACGCCGACGAGTCCGCGGCCCCGATCCCCGCCGGCGGCGCCGGAGCCGACAGCGGCGCCGTCGACGCGGCGCGCATCGACGAGACCGACCGCGCCGAGATCCCCAACGTGTCGTCGCAGAACGACATCCCCGGGGTCGGCACGCGCGCCGCCGACGGATCGATGGAGACGGACACCAGCGGCGACGATGAGCAGGGGGATCCCGCCCCGGAAGATCTGTGACGCGCGTTTCGTCAGGCACGGACCGACACGAAGGAGACATCCCATGAGCAGCATCACCGAGACCATCGACGTGGACGTGCCGCTGAGCACGGCGTACAACCAGTGGACCCAGTTCGAGACGTTCCCACGCTTCCTCGACGAGGTCGAGTCGCTCACCCAGCTCGACGACACCCATCTGCGCTGGACCGTCAAGGTCGGCGGCGCCGAGCGCACCTTCGACACCGAGATCACCGAGCAGCACCCCGATGAGCGCGTCGCCTGGAAGAGCGTCACCGGTGAGGTTGAGCACGCCGGCGTGGTGACCTTCCATCGGCTCGAGGACGCGCGCACCCGCGTGACCGTGCAGATCGAGTGGCAGCCCGAGGGCCTGGCCGAGAACCTGGGCGCCTTCTTCGGCGCCGACGCCCACGCCGTCAAGAGGGATCTGCGCAACTTCAAGGACTTCATCGAGGCACAGCCCACCGAGACCGGTGCCTGGCGCGGAGACGTCGACGCCGGAGCGTGATGCGGGGCGGCGGGGCGGGCGCCGACGCGCCCCGCCGCCGTCACATGGCCCCTGCGGCATACGACGCCTCTCTAGAATGAAGCGTTGGGGCGCGGCATCCGCCCGCCCGTCGGCCGCATCGCCGGCCGGCCACCACCCGGGAGTTCCACCGTGGCGCTGATCGTCCAGAAGTACGGCGGGTCGTCGGTCGCCGACGCCGAGAGCATCAAGCGCGTCGCCAAGCGCATCGTCGACGCGCGCCGCGCCGGCCACGATGTCGTCGTCGCCGTCAGCGCGATGGGCGACACGACCGACGAGCTGCTCGACCTCGCGAACCAGGTCGCTCCGATCCCGGCGCCGCGCGAGCTCGACATGCTGCTGTCCAGCGGCGAGCGGATCTCGATGGCGCTGCTGGCCATGGCGATCCACTCGATGGGCTTCGAGGCGCGCTCGTTCACCGGCAGCCAGGCCGGCATGATCACGACCGCCGACCACGGGTCGGCGCGCATCGTCGATGTCACCCCGATCCGCCTGCGCGAGGCCCTCGATGAAGGCGCGATCGTCATCGTCGCCGGCTTCCAGGGGTTCAACCGCGACACCCGCGACATCACGACGCTCGGCCGCGGCGGCTCCGACACGACCGCCGTCGCCCTCGCTGCCGCGCTGAAAGCCGACGTCTGCGAGATCTACAGCGACGTCGACGGCGTCTTCACCGCCGATCCCCGGGTCGTCCCGAAGGCCCGCAAGCTCACCACCGTCGGCGCCGAGGAGATGCTCGAGCTCGCCGCCAACGGTGCCAAAGTCCTGTACATCCGTGCCGTCGAGTACGCCCGTCGGCACGGCGTCATGATCCACGCCCGCTCGACCTTCAGCTCGGGAGTCGGCACATACGTGCTCGGCCCCGGGATGTCGGTGCCCGAGGGCGCAGAGGGAGAAGAGATGGAAGAGCCGATCGTCGCCGGTGTCGCCACCGACCTCAGCCAGGCCAAGATCACCGTCATCGGCGTGCCGGACGTACCCGGCAAGGCCGCGGAGATCTTCACGATCGTCGCCAAGAGCGGCGCCAACGTCGACATGATCGTCCAGAACGTGTCGGCGGCCGCGACCGGCCGCACCGACATCTCGTTCACGCTGCCGAAGGCCGAGGCCTCCACGGCGCTGCGCGCCCTCGCCGGCGAGCAGCAGAAGATCGGATTCGAGAGCCTCGTGCACGACGATCAGATCGGCAAGCTGTCGGTCGTCGGCGCCGGCATGCGCGCCCACTCGGGCGTGTCGGCGACGCTGTTCGAGGCGCTGTCGACGGCGGGCGTGAACATCGAGATGATCTCCACCTCCGAGATCCGCATCTCCGTCGTCGTGCGCGGCGACGACCTCGCCGAGGCGGCGCGCGTCGTGCATACCGCGTACGGTCTCGACGGCGACACCGAAGCCGTCATCTACGCCGGCACCGGCCGGTAGAATCACGGGAACGCCCATTCGGGCACCCACCCCGCACCGCCGCAAGGACTACAGCCATGACGCGTATCTCTGATTCCGGACTCTCCGTCGCCATCGTCGGCGCCACCGGCCAGGTGGGCACGGTCATGCGCGAGATCCTCGTCGAGCGGAGCTTCCCGATCGGGCGACTGCGGCTGTTCGCGACGGCGCGCTCGGCGGGCACGACCATCAGCTTCGCCGGTCACGACATCGTCATCGAGGACGTCGCGACCGCCGACCCGGCCGGCATCGACATCGCGCTGTTCTCGGCGGGCGCCACCGGCTCGCGCGCGCACGCGCCGCGCTTCGCCGCAGCGGGCGCCGTCGTCATCGACAACTCCAGCGCCTGGCGCATGGATCCCGACGTCCCGCTCGTGGTCAGCGAGGTCAACCCGCACGCGATCGAGAACCTGCCCAAGGGCATCATCGCGAATCCGAACTGCACCACGATGGCCGCGATGCCCGTGCTGAAGCCGCTCGCGGCCGAGGCCGGCCTCGAGCGGCTCATCGTCACCACCTACCAGGCGGTGTCCGGCTCCGGCCTCGCCGGTGCGCAGGAGCTGCTCGGCCAGGTCGAGGCGGTCCTCGCGCAGGGCGACACGCTGCGTCTCGTGCACGACGGCAGCGCCGTCGCGTTCCCCGCACCCGAGAAGTACGTCGCGCCGATCGCGTTCGATGTCATCCCGCTCGCCGGCAGCATCGTCGACGACGGGCAGGAGGAGACCGACGAGGAGAAGAAGCTCCGCAACGAGAGTCGCAAGATCCTCGAGCTGCCGGACCTCCGCGTGGCCGGCACGTGCGTGCGCGTCCCCGTGTTCACCGGGCACTCGCTGGCGATCCACGCCGAGTTCACGCGCGACATCACGCCCGATCGCGCCCGCGAGGTGCTCGCCGGCGCCCCGGGCGTCGCGCTCGAGGACGTACCGACCCCGCTGCACGCCGCGGGCAGGGACGCGAGCTTCGTCGGCCGCATCCGCGCCGACCAGTCCGCGCCCGAGGGCAAGGGCCTCGTGCTGTTCGTCAGCAACGACAACCTGCGCAAGGGCGCGGCGCTCAACGCCGTGCAGATCGCCGAACTCGTCGCCGCGCGCCTCGGCGTCGCCGTCTGAGCCGCAGCCTCCGCGCCGCCGCCTAGACTGGTTGATTGTGAGTGAACCCGTCGACGTCGTCCTGATCGGCGGTGGCATCATGAGTGCCACCCTGGGAACCCTGCTCAAGGAGCTCCAGCCCGACTGGAAGATCGTCGTGTGCGAGCGCCTCTCCGAGGTCGCGCAGGAGTCCTCCAACGCGTGGAACAACGCCGGGACCGGCCACGCCGCCCTGTGCGAGCTCAACTACATGCCCGAGGGGCCCGACGGCACGGTCGACCCGGGCAAGGCGATCGCGATCAACGAGCAGTTCCAGCAGAGCCGGCAGCTGTGGTCCTCGCTCGTCGACCGGGGGATCCTCGACGCCCCGTCGACGTTCATCAACGCGACTCCGCACATGACGTTCGTGCGCGGCGAGAAGGACGTGGCCTACCTCCGCAGGCGGTACGAGGAGCTCAAGAAGCAGCCGCTGTTCGCCGGCATCGAGTACTCCGAGGACTCGCGCGTCATCAACCTGTGGGCGCCGCTGCTCATGCAGCAGCGTCGCAAGGGAGAGCCCTTCGCCGCGACCCGCGTCCCGGCCGGCACCGACGTCGACTTCGGCGCGATGACCCGGCAGCTGTTCGCGCACCTGGAGCGCCAGGGCGTCGAGGTCGTCACCAACCGCGAGGTCCGCAACCTCACCAGGCAGGGCGACGGTACATGGAAGGTGTCGTACCGCAACGTCATCGGCCGTACGCCGGGCAGCCTCAACGCCCGCTTCGTGTTCGTCGGCGCGGGGGGCTGGGCGATCAAGCTGCTGCAGCGCTCCGGCATCCCGGAGATCGGCGGCTACGGCGTCTTCCCGATCGGGGGTCAGTTCCTCAAGACGACGAACCCCGAGATCGTCGCCCAGCACCAGGCCAAGGTGTACTCGCAGGCGTCGGTCGGCGCGCCGCCGATGTCGGTGCCGCATCTGGACACGCGCGTGGTCGACGGCCAGGCGTCGCTCCTGTTCGGCCCGTTCGCGACGTTCAGCCCCAAGTTCCTCAAGACGGGGCGCATCACCGACATCGTCGCGCAGGTGCGTCCCGGCAACCTCTGGCCGATGATCAAGGTCGCCGTCGACAACCCCAGCCTCATCACCTACCTCGTCGGCGAGCTGCTGAAGAACCACAGCAAGAAGGTCGACTCGCTGCGCACCTTCGTCCCCACGGCGCGGGACGAGGACTGGGAGCTCATCCAGGCCGGCCAGCGCGCGCAGGTCATGAAGAAGGACCCGGTCAAGGGCGGCGTGCTGCAGTTCGGCACCGAGGTGGTCACCTCGGCGGACGGCTCGATCGCGGGACTCCTGGGCGCCTCCCCGGGCGCGTCGACAGCGGCATCCATCATGCTCGGCCTGCTGGGCAGCTGCTTCGCCGATCGGCTGCCGGAGTGGGAGCCGACGCTGCGTCAGCTCATTCCGAGCTACGGCACCACGCTCAACACCGACGCGGCTGCCGCGGCGGCCTCGGTCGGTGCGACGGCCGAGACCCTGCGGATCAACGTCTAGCCTGGAGGGCATGCGGCGACTTCCGGCTTCCCACCGTCCACGTCGGCTCGGGATGCCGGGGCTCCTGGCGTTCGCATTCGCCCTCGTGCTCGCGCTGGCGGTGGCGCCCGCCGGCGCGGCGCACGCCGACACCGAGGACTTCACGTTCGATTCCTTCACGGGCGACTACTACCTGAGCCGGTCCGCGGACCGTACGGCGCAGCTGTTCGTCGTCGAGACGCTCGTCGCCCGGTTCCCGGCGTTCGACCAGAACCGGGGGCTGGTCCGCACGATCCCGAAGAGGCAGTCGGGGATCGACCTCCGGCCGCGCGTCATCGACGTGACGGGGGCCGACGGCGCCGACATCCCGTGGTGGACCGAGGAGGACGAGGACTGGATCCATGTGCTCACGGGCGACGACTCGTACGTGCACGGAGAGCAGTCCTACACGTTCACGTACGAGATGAGCGACGTGGTCATCGCCTACCCCGACACGGCCGCCGAGGAGTTCTACTGGGACACGGTCGGCACCGACCACGCCCAGCCGTTCACGCGCGTCGACCTCACCGTGCACGTGGTCGGCTCGGTCGCCGCCGGCCTGCTGGACGAACGCGTGTTCTGCTATGAGGGGCCGGAGGGATCCACGCAGCGCTGCGAGGTGAGCGGGCCCGAGCCCGGGGCGGACTGGCCCTACGACGCGGCCTCGTGGGCGTCGTGGCACGGGGCATCGGCGGCGGGCGCCGTGGCGTTGTCCGCACGCGCGTCGTCGATCGGGCCGGACGAGAACGTGACGCTCGCGATCGGGTTCGCCCCCGGGACGTTCGCGGCGGCCAGCCCGCCGCCGGAGCCACCGTATCCGTGGCGTCAGCTGATCCTGCCGGCGCTCGGGCTGGTGCTGGCCTCGCTCGCGATCCCGGCCCTGCTGTATCTGCGCAGCCGGCTGCGTCGCAACCCCGCGCCCGGGCCCGTCATCGTGCAGTACACGCCGGAGGACGAGTCGCTGACCCTGTCGGCAGGCGTGCTGGACGTGCCCGAGCGCGCGCTGGCCGCGCACGTCACCGACCTGGCTGTGCGTGATCGGATCGAGATCCACGGCACGCGTGATCGCAACGATCCGAGCGACTTCGAGCTGCGACTGATCACGACGGACGGGCTCGATCACGACGATCTGCGCGTCGTGCAGATGCTGTTCGGCCGCAAGGCCGAGCCCGGTGCGCGGGTGCGACTCGACGAGTTCAGCACGGACCCGCCCAAGCGCGCCGTGACCTATGTGCGCCGCATCGACGACTTCACGATCCAGCGCGGCTATCGTGCGCGGCGGCCCGGATGGATCGACGGGGTGCGCTCGATGATGCGCATCGGGCTGTTCGGAGTGGGCGCGGTGCTGATCTACGGGGCCGAGCGGTTCGGTGAGGGGGTGGGCACCGGCGGCCGGGCGCTGCTGCTGCTGGCGACGGTCGCCTGCTTCCTCAGCGCCATGGGCACGTGGGCGATCCGCCTGCCCGACACCGTCCTCACGGTGGCCGGCGGCATGCACGTGCGCGAGCTGGAGGGGATCCGCGCGTACCTCGAGCTCGCCGAGGAGGAGCGCCTCAAGGCGGCGCAGAGTCCGCAGACGGCGGATCTCGTCTCGTCGGGCACCCGGCCGTTCGGCGATACGACGCCGGGCACCGTGGTCAACCTCTACGAGAAGCTCCTGCCGTACGCGGTGCTCTGGGGGCTCGAGCGGGAGTGGTCCCGGGTCGTCCGTGCGCAGCTGCAGGCCGAGGAGATCGTGGTGCGCGGGCCGATGCTCGAGGCTCTCGCGACGCGCTCGCTGGCGAACGCGTCGAGCTCGGTGGGGCGCCTCTCGGCGACGTCGGTGTCGCGATCGAGCGGGTCCGGCTCGTCGTCGTGGAGCTCGTCGTCGAGCGGCTGGTCCAGCTCGGGCGGGTCGTCCGGGGGCGGGTTCTCGGGCGGCGGCGGGGGCGGGGGCGGCATCGGCGGTCGCTGACCCGGGGCGGCTTCTCGCGCGCCGTCAGCGCAAGCGGCCGCCGGATTCGCGCAGATAGCATTCCGCGCACATCGACTCGTACGTGACGCGTTCGGCGCTCATCTCGTCGATCGCCACCTGGTCGCCGTCGAACACGAACCGACCGCCGACCAGACGTGCGTTGAACAGCGCCTTGCGGCCGCAGCGGCAGATGGTCTTGAGCTCTTCGAGACTGTGCGCGAGTTCGAGCAGCCGCGCGGATCCGGGAAAGGCGCGCGTCTGAAAGTCGGTGCGGATGCCATAGGCGAGCACGGGGATGCGATCCTGCACGACGATCCGCAAGAGGTCATCGACCTGCGTGGGCGTGAGGAACTGCGCCTCGTCGATCATCAGGCACGCGATGTCGGGTCGCGTGCCGGTCTCCGACGACTCGGGGATCAGCGCGTCCTCGGCGCGTTCGCGCATGCGCTCGCGCTGCGCGGTGAAGAGGTCGCGGACGTCGTCGCCGGGACCGATGAGAAAGTCGACCGTGCGATCCACGCCGAGGCGACTCGAGATCTGGTCGGCGCCCTTCGTGTCGATCTCGGGCTTGGCGAGCAGAACGTGCTGGCCGCGCTCCTCATAGTTGTAGGCGGCCTGCAGAAGAGCCGTGGACTTCCCGGAGTTCATCGCGCCGTAGCGGAAGTACAGTTTGGCCACTCAGAGAGTCTAGGGCGCCGCGCGCGGGATGCCGGAGACGCGACCTGGGCGGGCGAGATCCGTTCTCGGTGCATTTGCGAGGTCAGACCATGCGGGATTACTGTGGTCGGACATCAGGAAGGACGCCGATGACCGAAGCTCCGCCCGCCCGCGCGTGGCGCGTCGTGCTCGAGAAGATCGAACACGACCTCCTCGACGGCACCCTCGGCCCCGGCGACCGCCTCCAGCCCGAGCGCGAGCTGGCATCGACGCTCGGCGTCGGGCGCTCCAGCGTCCGCGAAGCGCTGCGCGTCCTGGAGGTCATGGGACTCATCCGCACCGGCACCGGTTCCGGTCCCACCTCGGGCGCGATCATCATCGCGACCCCCCAGGGCGGCCTCGCCCAGCTGCTGCGACTGCAGGTCGCCGCGCAGGCGTTCCCGATCGCGGACGTCGTCCAGACCCGTCTGATCCTCGAATCCTGGGCAGCCGGGCAGCTCGCCGCCGACCGCGGTGCCGATCTCACCGAGGTGCGCACGGCGCTGGCTGCGCTGTCCGACGAGGACCTCACGACCGATGAGTTCCTCGCCCTCGACGCCCAGTTCCACCTGCGTCTGGCCGAAGCCACCGGCAACCAGATCGTCGCCGCGACGATGGGCGGGCTGCGCACCTCCATCGAGGGCTATGTGCGTACCGGCGCCGCCCACCTGGACGACTGGCCGGCCACGGCAGCGCACCTGCAGCACGAGCACCGGGCGATCGTCGAGGCGATCTCCGTCGGAGACGTCGACGGCGCGCGCAGTCTCGTCCACGACCACATCACCGGCTACTACGCCACGACGGGCCTGGCCGGCTGACCCCGGCTGCCCCGCCCCGCATACCCCGCACCCCCCGCACACCCCGCCAGGAAGGACACCGCCCGTGGTCCAGCGTCAGCTGCCCCGCCCCGCCGAGCTGCTCGAGCTCATGCAGTTCAAGAAGCCCGAGCTCAACGGCAAGAAGCGTCGCCTCGACAGCGCCCTGACGATCGGCGACCTGCGCGCCATCGCGAAGCGCCGTACGCCGAAGGCCGCGTTCGACTACACCGACGGCGCCGCCGAGGGCGAGCTGTCCCTCCTCCGTGCGCGCCAGGCTTTCGAGGACATCGAGTTCCACCCCGACATCCTCCGGCCGGCCGAGCACGTCGACACCTCCGTGCAGATCCTCGGCGGCGCCTCGGCCCTGCCGTTCGGGATCGCGCCGACCGGGTTCACCCGCCTCATGCAGACCGAGGGGGAGGTCGCCGGAGCCGGCGCGGCCGGGGCCGCCGGCATCCCGTTCACGCTCTCGACGCTGGGGACCACCTCGATCGAGAACGTGCGCGCCGCGAACCCGCACGGCCGCAACTGGTTCCAGCTCTACGTCATGCGCGAGCGCGAGATCTCGTACGGCCTCGTCGCGCGTGCGGCCGAGGCCGGCTTCGACACGCTCATGTTCACCGTCGACACGCCTGTCGCCGGCGCACGACTGCGCGACAAGCGCAACGGATTCTCGATCCCGCCGCAGCTCACCCTCGGCACGATCGTCAACGCCATCCCGCGGCCGTGGTGGTGGTTCGACTTCCTGACCACGCCGAGCCTCGAGTTCGCGTCGCTGACCACGACCGGCGGAACGGTCGGCGAGCTCCTCAACGCCGCGATGGACCCGACGATCAGCTACGAGGACCTGGAGGTCATCCGCTCGCTGTGGCCCGGCAAGATCGTCGTCAAGGGCGTCCAGAACGTCGCCGACTCCAAGCGCCTGGTCGATCTCGGCGTCGACGGCATCATCCTGTCCAACCACGGCGGACGTCAGCTCGACCGTGCGCCCATTCCGTTCCATCTGCTCCCGCAGGTCGTGCGCGAGGTCGGCAAGGACGCCACCGTCATGATCGACACGGGGATCATGAACGGCGCCGACATCGTCGCGTCGGTCGCGCTCGGTGCGAAGTTCACACTCATCGGACGCGCCTACCTCTACGGCCTCATGGCCGGGGGGCGTGCGGGCGTCGACCGCACGATCGCGATCCTGCGCAACGAGATCGAGCGCACCATGACCCTGCTGGGGGTCTCGTCGCTCGAGGAGCTGGAGCCGCGTCACGTGACGCAGCTGCAGCGCCTGGTCCCCGTCAGCGCGCGGGCAGCGTCGGAATGAGGGCCTCGAGGTAGGTGACGGTGTCCTCCCAGCCGGTCACGGCGTGGCAGGCGACGCCCATGGCGAGCACCGGGTAGTCGTTCCCGTGCTCGTCGAGGCGGTCGCCGACGAAGAGCATGTCCTCGAGCGGGATGCCGGTCTCCTCGGCGAGCTGGCGCATGCCGTAGGCCTTGTCGATCCCGCGGTGGGTGATGTCCACCGACGTCGACCCGCCCGAGCGGACCTCCAGGTCGGGGATGCGGGCAGCCACCGCCTCGCGCAGCGCGTTCTTCTTCGCTCCGGTCGGATCCCACGCGCTCTTCGCGTCCAGCGGCGCGGACTGGCCGAGCGCCGAGAACGTGATCTGCGACCCGCGGTCCTCGAGGATGTCGCCCCAGGTCCGGCTCTCCCAGTAGCCGAGCCGGCGCGCCTCCTCCTCGACGGCGGCCATGGCGCGCTGCTTCTCGTCGGCGGTGAGGGAATGGGCGTAGACGGTCCGCACGCCCTCCGGCGCGAGCCGGTAGTACTGCGTCCCGCAGGTGGGCATGAGGTGGATGCTGCCTCGCGCCGCGGCATCCGCGTCGGGAAGCAGATCGACGACCTGGGTGCGGAACTGCTGCAGCTGCCCGCCCGAGATGATGGCCACCTGCACCCGCTCGGCCAGTGCGATCAGCAGCTCGCCCATCCGCGGAGCGATCGGGCTCTTCGACGGTGCGAGCGTGTCGTCGAGGTCGAAGGCGATCAGGCGGGGCGTGGTCATCTGGCGAATCCCTCTCGTCGGACTGCGTCGGACTGACGGAGAGAGGCCCCGCCTTTGCGGGCGGAGCCTCTCTGTGGTCGGGGTGACAGGATTTGAACCTGCGGCCTCTTCGTCCCGAACGAAGCGCGCTACCAAGCTGCGCCACACCCCGTGGCAACCCCCCGAGTCTACCCTGATCCGGTCCCGATGCCGAATCGGGTCAGCCGCGCGCGGCGAGGGTGAGCACCGACGCCTCGGGCCGGCAGCCGAACCGCACGGGCGCATAGATCGAGTGGCCGAGACCCGCGCTGACATTCAGCGGGATGCCGCGACCACCGTGGCTCCAGGTGCTCAGTCCGCGCGCCTGATCGAGCGGGATGTCGCAGTTGGCGACGAGGGCGCGTGAACAGAACGGGATGCGCACCTGCCCGCCGTGCGTGTGCCCGGCGAGCAGGGCGTCCGCGCCCAGGTCGGTGAACCTGTCCAGGATCCGCCGGTACGGCGCGTGCGTCACGCCGAGCGTGAGGGCGGGGGAGCCGGGCGGAAGCGCCCGCAGCGCATCCGCCGCGGCATCCAGGTCGTCCCAGTCGCGGTGCGCGTCGTCGACGCCGAACCCGTCGAGGCGAACACCGGCGATCTCGACGGTGCCGGCGCGGTTGTTCAGGTCGATCCAGCCGAGGTCCTCGACGAAGTGGGCGTCCATCGCGTCGGTGTCGAGGCGTCCGGCGCGGTGGCTGCGCCCGGACGGGCCCAGGAAGTACTTGAGCGGATTGCGTCCGCTCGGCTCGACGACGTCGTTCGATCCGTGGACGAAGAACCCGGGGACGCCGCGCAGCGGCGCGAACGCCGTGCGGATGCCGGCCAGCCCGTCGGCGTGGCCCAGGTTGTCGCCCGTGTTGATCACGAGGTCGGGCTGGACGCGTTCGGCGAGGTCGGCGATCCAGCGCTGCTTGCGCCGCTGCCACGGGGCCATGTGCGGGTCGGACAGGTGCAGCACCGTCAGTGACGGCGCCCCGGCCGGCAGCACGCGCAGCTCGTGACGGCGCAGCGTGAACAGGTACCGCTCGATGCCGATGCCCCATACCGCCGCGCCGACGCCGACCGCCCCCACCGCCGCGAGGGCGGTGAGGGCGGTGCGCGGAGCCTGCGTCACGGACGGCCGCCGCGGCCGCCGCCGCAGGATTCGGCCTGGTACTGGACGGTGATGGAGGCGCTGCGGTTGACGACCGTGCCCGCGGACGGGTTGGTCCCGGTGACGACGCCCTGCGGCGGCGCTCCCTCGGTCTCGGTGCAGCGCACCTCGACGCGGCCGAAGCCCGCCGCGCGCAGCTGAGCCGTCGCATCGTCGGGTGTTCCGCCGACGCCGGGCACGACGACGCCCTCGCCGTTGCTCGGGCTGATCGTGACCGTCGCGCCCCCGTAGGTGCGGCCGGAGCCCGGGTTCTGCGCGATGATCGTGCCGGCCGACTCGGTCCCGTCGATCGCGTCGCCGACGACGACGTTGAAACCGGCTTCCTCGAGCGTCTTGGTCGCCTGGTCGATCGACTGGCCGATGACGCTGGGCAGATCCACGTAGACCCGCTTGGTGAGCTCCTTGTCCGGCGTCGGGAACTTGTCGCCGCCGTACTTCGCGTTGGCGGCGCGCTGCATGTTCGGCCAGATCGAGTTGCGGATGCGGGAGAGGCTGTAGCCGCTCGCGGTGAAGCGGTTCAGCTTCGCGAAGCCCTGGACGTTGCCGACCCACACGACGGTGGTGACCTCGGTGCTCGATCCGTCCATCCAGGTGTGCTCGTACTCGTGGATACCCGTCTTGCCGAAGATCGGAGTGCCGTCGAACGTGCGGGCGCCGACACCGGTGCCGGACATGACGGCCTGGAGCGTGTACGCGCTGGTCGCGGCGACCGCCTCGCTCATGACGCGCTCGCACTTGGTGTCGGGCAGCGGCTGCTCGACGCCGTCCTGATCCAGGACCCGGTCGATGGCCTTCGGGTCGCACAGGATCCCCTTGCCGGCGATCGCCGCATAGGCGGCGGCCATGTCGATCGGGGCGACGTCCTTCGAGCCGAGCACGTCGTAGGGGAGGTTCTGCTTGTCGAGCGCGGTGCCGTTGCCGTAGGTGACGCCGAGCTTCATGGCGACGCGGTTCGTGCTGCACACGGTGAGCTGCTCGGCCATCGCGAAGAAGCCCGAGTTGAGCGAGTCCTTCGTGAAGTTGAGGATCGAGCCGTTGTAGCCGCGGCTGCCCTCGAAGTTGGCGATCTCGTCGCGGCCGTTGCCGGTCTTCGTGTCCTGCGTGGCTCCGTCGCACGTCTGCACCTTCTTGGTGCCGACGCGGCCGTTGAGGTACTCGTTCACCGAGCGTCCCTGCTCGAGCCAGTTGATGAGACTGAACACCTTGTACGTCGAGCCGGCCGGATGGCCGCCGCCGCCGTTGAGCTCGCGCACGTTGTAGTTGACGGCGGTGGTGCCCTCCTCGGCGCCCTCCGGGCTGTAGGGCCGGTTCTGCACCATCGACAGCACGCGTCCCGAGCCGACCTCGAGCTGGATGCCGGAGGCGCCGAGATCGATGTTGCGCATCGTCGCGGGGACCACCGAGATCGCCTTGTTCGCCGCCGCCTGCAGGTCGTAGTCGAGGGTCGTGTAGACCTTCAGGCCACCGCGGCGCAGGGCGGCGTTGCGCTCTTCGCGGCTGTCGCCGAAGGCGGTGTCGGTGCGGATGATCGAGACCACGTACTCGCAGAAGAACTCCGCGCCCTCGGCCAGCTTGCAGCCCTGGTCGCGCGGCGTGATGTCGGGCTCGATCGCCGATGCCCGCGCCTCGTCGCGCTCGGCCGTCGTGATCTTGCCGTCGGCGAGCATGCGGCCCAGCACGTAGTTGCGCCGCTCGAGGGTCTTCTCGTAGCCGCTCTCGGCGGTGTTCTGGGCGACGCCGTTCTTGTCGGTGTAGGTGCCGTCCGGCTTGTCGATCCGATAGACGTTCGGCGCCTGCACCATCCCCGCGATCGTGGCGGCCTGCGCGATGGTGAGCCTGTCAGGGGTCGTGTTGAAGTAGTACTGCGCCGCGGCGCCGATGCCGTAGACCGAGCCGCCGAAGTGCGCGATGTTGAGGTAGCCGATGAGGATGTCGTTCTTCGCATACTGCTTCTCGAGCTGGATCGCGTAGCGCATCTCCTCGAGCTTGCGCTTGTATCCCTCGGCGCCCTTCGAGACGGTCGAGTCCTCGAAGCAGGCCTTGACCTCCTCGGCGCCGTCGGCCTCGGACTCGCAGTTCTGCTGCAGCACGTTCTTGACGTACTGCTGGGTGATCGACGATCCGCCGCGATTCGAGCCGGTGCGGGCGTTGCCGATGAGGGCGCTGACCGTGCCCATGAGATCGATGCCGCCGTGCGAGTAGAAGTTCTTGTCCTCGCTCGAGAGCATGGCGTCGTACATGACCGGCGCGACCTCGTCGAAGCTGACCGGGATGCGGTTCTGGTCGTAGAACTGGGCGAGCAGGTAGTCCTCGCCGTCGCTGTCCTTCGCGTACACCTCCGTCGGAAGCATGAGCTTCTCGATCGTGAGATAGCCGGGCATGTCGTTGAACATCTTGATCGAGCTCGACGCGGCGTAGCTGGTCGCCGCGATCGCGGGCGTGACCGTGGCCGTGATGAGCACGCCTGCCACGGCGCTGAGAGCAACGAGGCCGAGCAGGCCTCCGAGCACGCCGCTGGCTGTCCGTTTCATGTGGGGCATAGGGTGATCGTAAGGGAGATAGCTGAGCGAACCCTTCGTGAGCCCGGCATGCCGCGCCGAAACGCGCCCGATTTCCCGCGCTGCCGCAGCGACTCCGACAGCGCCGCCGCACCGAATCCGTCCGCCGAACAGGGAGTGCCGAATGACCACGTGGGAGTACATGACCACGCCGCTGCTGATCCACAACACGGCGGCGATCCTCAACAGCTGGGGCAAGCAGGGCTGGGAGCTCGTGCAGGTCGTCCCGGGCCCCGAGGGCGGGCTGGTCGGGTACTTCAAGCGTCCGTCCGGCGGCGGTGCCGCGAATGTGGGACTGGATGCCGCTGCCCAGGCCGCTCGCCAGTTCGAGGCGAGCTGATGGGCCTCGCCGCACGCCTGGCCGAGCTCGGCATCGAGCTGCCGGCGGTCGTCCCGCCCGTCGCGGCCTATATTCCCGCGACCGTGCACGGCGACCTCGTCTACACGTCCGGCCAGCTGCCCATGAGCGGCGGTGCGCTGCCGGCGACCGGCAAGGTCGGCGGCGCCGTCTCAGCCGAGGACGCGAAGACCTACGCGCGTCAGAGCGCGCTCAACGCGCTCGCCGCCGCCGCCGACGCCGCCGGCGGACTCGAGCGTCTGACGCGCGTCGTGAAGGTCGTCGGGTTCGTGGCCTCGGTCCCCGAGTTCACCGGCCAGCCCGGTGTCATCAACGGGGCGAGCGAGGTGCTCGGCGAGATCTTCGGCGAGGCCGGTCGTCACGCGCGCTCGGCTGTCGGCGTTCCGGTGCTTCCGCTGGACAGCCCCGTCGAGGTCGAGGTCGTCTTCGCCCTCTCCTGACGCTGTGCGCGTCATCCCCGCGAGCCGAGCGGGCCGAGCGGGCCGAGCGGGCCGAGCGCCCTACTTCACCTGCGCCGAGATGACCGACATGACGGCGGTGTCGGCGAGGGTCGTCGTGTCGCCGACCTCGCGGCCTTCGGCGACATCGCGCAGCAGGCGCCGCATGATCTTGCCGGAGCGCGTCTTGGGCAGTTCGCCGACGATGTAGACGTCGCGCGGCCGCGCGATCGGCCCGATCTGCTGGCCGACCCAGGCCCGCAGCGTATCTGCCAGGCCGGCGGGGGCGTGCGCGTCGAGGTACGACTGCTTGATGATGACGAACGCGACCACCGCCTGCCCGGTGGTCTCATCGCTCGCGCCGACGACGGCCGCCTCGGCGACCGCCTCGTTGCCGACGAGCGCCGACTCGATCTCGGTCGTCGACAGCCGATGCCCCGACACGTTCATGACGTCGTCGACCCGGCCCAGGAACCACACGTCGCCGTCCTCGTCGAGTCGGGCCCCGTCACCGGCGAAGTAGAAGCCCTGCTTCTCGAACTTTGCCCAGTACGTCTCCTTGAACCGTTCCGGGTCGCCCCAGATCCCGCGCAGCATCGCCGGCCACGGCTCGGTGACCACGAGCAGGCCGCCGTTGCCGTTGCCGACGTGGGTGCCGTCCTCGTCGACGACGTCGATGCCGATGCCTGGCACGGGCACCTGCGCGCTGCCGGGCTTGGTCTCGGTGACGCCCGGCAGCGCGGAAACCATGATCCCCCCGGTCTCGGTCTGCCACCACGTGTCGACGATCGGCGCCGTCTTGCCGCCGATGATCTTCCGGTACCACATCCACGCCTCGGGGTTGATGGGCTCACCCACCGATCCGAGCAGTCGCAGCGAGGACAGGTCGAACTGCTTCGGGATCCTGCGCCCGAGCTTCATGAACGAGCGGATCGCCGTCGGCGCCGTGTACAGCACGGTCACGCCGTACTTCTGGACGATCTCCCACCAGCGACCGGGATGCGGGGCGTCGGGCGTGCCCTCGTAGAGCACCTGGGTGGCGCCGTTGGCGAGCGGTCCGTACGTCACGTAGGAGTGCCCGGTCACCCAGCCGATGTCGGCCGTGCACCAGAACACGTCGGACTCGGGGTGGAGGTCGTGCACGACCCTGTTCGTGAACGCGGCCTGGGTGAGGTAGCCGCCCGAGGTGTGCAGGATGCCCTTGGGCTTGCCCGTCGTCCCCGACGTGTACAGGATGAACAGCGGGTTCTCCGCGGGGAACGGCTGCGCCTCGTGCACGGCGGAAGCGGCGGGCACGACGTCGTGCCACCACAGGTCACGACCCTCGGTCCAGTCGACCTCGTTCCCGCCGCGGCGCACGACGAGCACGTGCTCGACCGTCTCCTGGGGTCCCGTGCCGCGATCGGCGAGCGCCTGGTCCACGGCGGGCTTGAGCGCCGAGACCTTGCCCTTGCGGTAGCCCCCGTCCGCGGTGATGACGACCTTCGCGCCGGCATCGTCGATGCGCGAGCGAAGGCTGTCGGCCGAGAAGCCGCCGAAGACGACCGAGTGGATGGCGCCCAGGCGGGCGACGGCGAGCATCGACGCGACAGCCTCGGGGATCATCGGAAGGTAGATCGCGACGCGGTCGCCGGCTTCGACGCCCAGGCCGGCCAGCACGTTCGCGACGCGCTTGACCTCGTCGGTCAGCTCCGCATAGGTGAGACGCCGCTCGTCTCCGGGCTCGCCCTCCCACAGCAGTGCGACGCGGTCGCCGTTGCCGGCTTCGACGTGCCGGTCGAGGCAGTTGTACGCGACGTTGAGCTCGCCGTCGGCGAACCACTTCGCGAACGGCGGGTTGGACCAGTCGAGCACCTCGGTGAAGGGGGTGTGCCAGTGCAGCGCGCGCGCCTGCTCGGCCCAGAACGCGTCGCGATCGGCGGCCGCCTGGGCGTACAGATCGGCGGTGGCGACGGCGTTCGCCGCGAACGCCTCGGGCGGCGCGAAACGGCGGGTCTCGTTCAGGAGGTGGTCGATCTGGCTGCTCATGCGCGCTCCCTTGCGGCTTGACGACGACGTGCGGGTCCGGCGACACGGGTGTCGCCACGTTGCCGCACAATCTATTCACTCCACCGGGCGGGCACTACCTCCGGAAGTGGGGAGGCCCCCTGTCGATATATCGCCCCGGTGCGCGCGTCGGAGGTTGGCGCACCGGAGTTCGTTGCGTATGCTCGGTCGCGGCCGAACATCGATTCTGGCATTCGCGGCACCCGAGGACCCCCCCCGAATCCGGGTACCGCGTGGGGCGGCATCCCTTTCCCCCCATGGGATGCCGCCCTTCTCCTTCCCCGGCGGGGCCGAGAGCCTCCTCCCCAGCGCGCGGATCGGCGATCTGTCCACCGATCTGCTCTGACGGCCCATACGCGGGATGCCGTGGTCCTAACGTCGGGGCATGCCCGAGCCGTTCGTCGCCCAGCCGCGCCCCGCCGGCGCCGACTTCGCCCTCGCGTCGGGCGCGTCGGCGGCATGCGCCGTGGCGTCGGGTGAGCCGGGTGGGTGGACGCGACCGCATCCTCTGCCGCAGCTGCGGCGTGAGCCGGAACGGGCGCGGCGCGTGCTGCACGACCATCCGGCGATCGCACGGCTGGCCCGTCACCTCGCCGATCCCGCCGTCACCGACGTGTTCGTCAACGGTGCGCACGGTCTGTTCGTCGACCGCGGCGCCGGTGCCGAACGCGTCGCCGGATGGACGGCGGACGAGGCGGAGGTCCGCGATCTCGCCGTCGCCCTCATCGGCATCGGCGGGCGTCACCTCGACGACGCGACGCCGTGCGCCGACGTGCGCTGGGAGCACGGCATCCGCGTGCATGCCGTGCTGCCGCCGGTCTCGTGCGCGGGGACGACGATCTCGATCCGGCTGCCCTCCGCCGACGCGCCGAGTCTGGACGATCTCGGCCGGCGCGGCATGTTCGACGCGCCCACCGGCACCCGACTCGAGCGGCTCGTCGCAGAACGCACCAACGTCCTCGTGACGGGGGCGACCGGAGCCGGGAAGACGACGCTGCTGGCCGGCCTGCTCGGCCGGGTTCCCGCGACGGAGCGGATCGTCACGATCGAGGACGTCGCCGAGCTGCGCATCGCGCACCCCCATCACGTCCGGCTCGAGTCGCGCCAGGCGAACCTCGAGGGTGCCGGTGCGGTCCCCCTCAGCCGGCTCGTGCGGGAGGCCCTGCGCATGCGCCCCGACCGGCTCGTGGTGGGGGAGTGCCGGGGCGAGGAGGTGCGCGAGCTGCTCACCGCCCTCAACACCGGCCACGACGGCGGTGCCGGCACCGTGCACGCGAGCGGCCTGGCCGACGTGCCCGCACGGCTCGAGGCCCTCGGCGCGCTCGCGGGGATGGACGACCACGCCGTCGCGCGTCAGGTCGCCAGCGCGATCGGCGCGATCGTGCATGTGGAGCGCCGCACCGACGGCGTCCGTCGCATCGCGGGTCTCGCCCGCCCGGTCGTCGTCGCCGGTCGCCTCGAGATCGCGGAGGTGCCCTCGTGAGCGTCGCGCGGACCGCCGCGCGGGGATGCGGCGACCCCGGCGTCGCCGCGCCGGTGACCGTGCAGCGACTCGCGGTGCTGCTGCAGGCCGGGCTGACGCCCGCGCAGGCCTGGACGCACCTGGCCGAGAGCGGCGATGACGTCGCCGCCGACGTGTGCGCGGCGGCCGGTGCCGGGAGCGGGGTCCCCGAGGTGCTCGCCGCGCGCGCGGACGGATGGCGTGAGGTCGCCGTCGCCTGGCGGGTCGCGACCGTCGTGGGCGCACCGCTCGCGCCCAGCCTGCGCGCGCTGGCCGACGCCTTGCGCGACGCGGAGGAGACCCGGGACGACGTGCGCGTCGCGCTGGCCGAACCGCGGACGACGGCGCGCCTGGTGGCCTGGCTGCCCCTGGTCGCCGTCGGGCTGGGCGCGGTGCTCGGCTTCGATCCGCTGCGCGCGCTCACCCACCCGATCGGACTGGGCTGCCTCATCGCGGGCGGACTGCTCATGGTGACCGCCCACCGCTGGACGGCCGCCCTGGTGGCGCGCGCTCAGCCCGGCGATGAGATCCCGGGACTGCAGAGCGAGATCGTGGCGATCGCGCTGTCGGGCGGCGTGTCGATCGCGCGCGCCCTCGACGTGATCCGGGATGCCGGCGGGGGAGAGCCGCTGCCCGCCACCGAGTCGATCCTCGCACTGTCCCGCGCCGCCGGCGCGCCCGCGGTCGAGCTGCTGCGCGCCGACGCGGCAGCGCAGCGGCACCGGGCGCGCACCGACGGCCGACTCCGCGCGGCGCGGCTGTCGAGCCGGCTGCTGCTGCCGTTGGGCGTGTGCACGCTTCCGGCGTTCCTGCTGCTCGGCGTGGGGCCGATGCTGCTGTCCGTCCTCGGCGCGACGCCGCTGGTGCTCTGACCGTGCCCGCCGACCGTGCCCGCCCCGTGCCCGCCCCGAATCGTGCCCGCCGATGAAAGGAGAACCCATGACCGACCACCACCTCCCGCCGCTGACCTCCCGCCGCGCCGCGGCGCTGTTCGGCGATGAGACCGGCGCGGCGACCGCGGAGTACGCGATCGCCACGATGGCCGCCGTGGCCTTCGCCGGTCTGCTCGTGATCATCATGCGCAGCGACGAGGTCCGCGGCATCCTCACCGATCTCGTGCGCCGGGCGCTGACGGTGGCATGAGCGGCGACGAGCGGGGATCGGTGACGGCGGAGTTCGCCGTCGTCCTCCCCGCCGTCGTGCTCGTGCTCGTCCTCGCCGTGTCGGCGCTCGGCGCGACCGGCCGCCAGGTGCGCCTCGAGCAGGCCGCCGCGCAGGCGGCGCGGCTCGCGGCTCGCGGCGAGCCGGATGCCCGAGTGCGTGCCGTCGCGGCCGCCGTCGCCGGACCGGTCTCGGTCGACGTCCGCGCCGACGGCGACCTCGTCTGCGTCTCGCTGACCGCCGACTCCGCACCGCCGCTGCCCACCCTGCGGGCGCGCTCGTGTGCGCTGGCCGACGGCTGGTGAGTCCCGGCGGAGAGGAGGGCGGAGCGTGACCGGCACCTCGCTGGCGGTCGGCGTGCTCGCGGTGACCGCGACCCTCGCGCTCGGCTGCGGGGCCGTCGGCGCGGCTGCCGCGCGCTCCGCGCAGCTGTCCGGCGTGGCCGACGCGGCCGCGCTCGCCGCCGCGGACGCCGCGGCCGGATCCGTTCCCGGCGTCCCGTGCGAACGCGCCGCTCAGCTCGCCGCGATCGCCGAGGCGACCGTGGCCCGCTGCGAGGTGGACGGGCAGGTGGCGACGGTGGAGGTGACGGCATCCTTCGGGGTCTTCCTCGCGCGCGCCCGGGCGCGCGCCGGCCCGCCCGGCTGACCGGCTCTCAGCGTCCTCATGCTCTGCCGGTGTGTAGGGTGTGCATCGAAGAAGGGACGCCAGTGGCACAGGGCAAGAAGCTCGTCATCGTCGAGTCTCCGACGAAGATGAAGTCGATCCAGGGATACCTGGGAGACGGGTACGAGGTACTCAGTTCGGTGGGTCACATCCGTGACCTCGCCGACAAGAAGGACATTCCCGCGGAACTGAAGAAGACCTCGGTCGGCAAGTACTCGATCGACATCGAGAACGACTTCACTCCTCTCTACGTGGAGAGCGATCGCGGCAAGAAGACCGTCGCCGAGCTCAAGCGCGCCCTGAAGACCGCCGACGAACTCCTGCTCGCCACCGATGAGGACCGTGAAGGCGAGGCCATCGCGTGGCACCTGCTCGAGGCGCTCAAGCCCAAGGTGCCCGTCAAGCGCATGGTCTTCCACGAGATCACCAAGGACGCCATCCAGGCCGCCGTCCAGAACACCCGCGAACTCGACCTCGCTCTCGTCGACGCGCAGGAGACCCGCCGCATCCTCGACCGCCTGTACGGCTGGGACGTCTCGGACGTGACGCGTCGCAAGGTCGGCCAGGGCACGAGCGCCGGCCGCGTGCAGTCCGCCGCCACACGCCTGGTGGTGGACCGGGAGCGCGAGCGCATGGCGTTCGTGTCCGCGTCCTACTGGGACGTGGAGGCACGTGCCGCCAAGGGCGCCGATGACGCGTTCGCCACGCGTCTGGCGCGCCTCGACGGCGCGCCGCTGGCCCGCGGCACCGACTTCGACGACGCCGGTCAGCTCAAGAAGGCCGTCGTCGTGCTCAGCGAGACGCGCGCCCGGGAGATCGCCGCCGCGCTCGAAGCCGCCGGACGCGGCACGGTCGTCTCGGTCGAGGCAAAGCCTGGCACCCGCAGCCCCAAGCCCCCCTTCACGACCTCGACGCTGCAGCAGGAGGCCGGCCGCAAGCTCTCGATGAGCGCGAAGCACGCCATGGGCGTCGCCCAGCGCCTCTACGAGAAGGGGTACATCACCTACATGCGCACCGACTCGACGGCGCTGTCGGCCCAGGCCGTCACCGCCGCGCGTGCGCAGGCCGTCGCCCTCTACGGCGACAGGGCGGTGCCGGCCAACCCGCGCAGCTACCGCAACAACAGCAAGAACGCGCAGGAGGCGCACGAGGCGATCCGCCCCTCGGGCGAGGACTTCCGCACGCCGTCGTCGGTGTCGTCGGGTCTCGACCGCGACGAGCTGCGTCTGTACGACCTCATCTGGAAGCGCACGATCGCCAGCCAGATGTCCGACGCGAAGTACGAGACGACCACGGTGACCCTCGACGCGGACGCCGGCGGCACCACGGCGACCTTCACGTCCTCCGGCACCGTCTACACCTTCAAGGGCTTCCTCGAAGCGTACGAGGAGGGCAAGGACGAGAAGCGCAGCGACGCCGACAAGGCCGACGACCAGTCGCTGCCCGTCCTGGCCGTCGGCGACGTGCTCTCGCTGAGCGACGTCGAGCCGAAGGGCCATGCGACGAGCCCGAAGCCGCGCTACACCGAGGCGTCGCTCGTGAAGGCGCTCGAGGAGAAGGGGATCGGCCGTCCCTCGACGTTCGCGAGCATCATCGACGTGATCCTCGCTCGCGGCTACGTCAGCAAGCGCGGCCAGGCGCTCGTGCCGAGCTGGCTCGCGTTCAGCATCGTCCGGCTGCTCGAGCAGCACTTCACCGAGCTCGTCGACTACGACTTCACCGCCGCGCTCGAAGACGACCTCGACGCGATCGCCCGCGGCGAGCAGGACCGCGCCGAGTGGCTGCGCCAGTTCTACTTCGGCTCGGACGGCCACGCCGGTCTGCGCAACATCGTCGACAACCTCGGTGAGATCGACGCGCGCGAGATCAACTCGACGCCCATCGGCGACGTCGCGGTGCTGCGGTTCGGCAAGTACGGTCCGTACCTCGAGGTGCCCCACGCGGCCGGAGCCGCCGAGGAGGAGACCCCGCGCCGCATCAACGTCCCGGAGGATCTCGCCCCCGACGAGCTCACGGCCGAGAAGGCGCGCGAGCTGATCGATGCGCCCGTCGCCGGCGATCGGGTCCTCGGACAGCACCCCGAGACGGGGCGCGACATCCTCGTCAAGGACGGTCGCTTCGGGCCGTACCTCGAAGAGGCGCTCCCGGCATCCGATCAGCCCGTCGAAGAGGCGCCGAAGAAGCGCGGCGCGAAGAAGGACGCGGCGCCCAAGCCGCGCCGTGCGTCGCTGTTCAAGTCGATGTCGCCCGACACGATCGACCTCGAGACGGCGCTCAAGCTGTTCGCGCTGCCGCGCACCGTCGGCACCGACCCCGAGTCCGGACAGCCCATCACGGCGCAGAACGGTCCGTACGGCCCGTACATCAAGAAGGGGACCGACTCGCGCTCGATCGGCAGCGAGGAGCTCATCTTCGACATCACGCTCGAGCAGGCGCTCGAGATCTACGCGCAGCCCAAGTACGGCAGCCGGTCGGCCTCCAGCGCGCTCAAGGAGTTCGAAGCCGACCCCGTCAGCGGCAAGCCGATCCGGATCAAGGACGGCCGCTTCGGGGCGTACGTGACCGACGGCGCGACGAACGTCACGATCCCGCGCGGGCAGACGCCCGACGACATCACGTTCGAGATCGCCGTGCAGATGCTCGCCGACAAGCGCGCCAAGGGCCCCGCCCCCAAGCGCACGGCGGCGCGCAAACCGGCGGCGCGCAAGACGACAGCCAAGAAGAAGTGACCGCCGCCGGGCTCTGGATCACCTTCGAGGGCGGCGACGGGTCGGGCAAGACCACGCAGGCCGCGCTCCTGGAGGAGTGGTTGCGGTCGCGCGGCCGGACGGTCGTGCGCACGCGCGAGCCCGGCGGCACCGAGGTCGGCGTGCTCATCCGCGACATCGTCCTGCACCATCGCGGCGACATCGCGCCGCGCGCCGAGGCGCTGCTGTACGCGGCCGATCGCGCGCACCACGTCGCGACGCACGTGCGTCCCGCGCTGGAGCGCGGCGACGTCGTGATCCAGGACCGCTACCTCGACTCGTCGGTGGCCTATCAGGGCGCCGGACGCGTGCTCGACGCGAATGAGATCCGCGACCTGTCGCTGTGGGCGACCGGCGGCGCGCTCCCGGACCTCACGGTGCTGCTCGACCTCGATCCGGCCGCCGCACGTGCCCGGCTCGACGCCGACGACAAGCCGTTCGACCGGCTCGAGGCCGAGAAGGCCGAGTTCCACGAGCGCGTGCGCGCCGCGTATCTGGGGCTCGCGGCATCCGAGCCCGAGCGCTTCCTCGTGCTCGACGCGAGCCTGCCCGTCGAGGTGCTCGCCGCCGCGATCCGCGATCGAGTGAGCCCGGCCCTGGGCTGACGCCCGGCCCGCGCGCCGCGCGCGTGCGCACCCCCCTCGTTCGCACCCCCCTCTCGTTCGGCAGGCGCGTGTGCACAGTGTGCGGCGCGTGGACTGTGCCGGAGCGACTGTCCAGTCTGGATGTCGGAGGTTCGGCAGGCGGGTGTGCACGGTGTGCGGGGTGTGGACTGTGCCGGAGCGACTGTCGAGTCCGGGCGCCGGATCCGGGTGCCGGGTGCGGGGTGTTCGGCAGGCGGGTGTGCACAGTGTGCGGCGCGTGGACTGTGACGGAGCGACTGTCGAGTCCGGGTGTCGGGACCGGGCGTCGGGTTCCGGGTGTTCGGCAGGCGGGTGTGCACGGTGTGCGGCGTGTGGACTGTGCCGGAGCGACTGTCGAGTCCGGGTGCAGGGCGTTCGGCAGGCGCGTGTGCACAGTGTGCGGGGTGTGGACTGTGCCGGATTGACTGTCCAGTCCGGGTGCCGGACCCGGGTGCCGGGTTCGGGGTGTTCGGCAGGCGGGTGTGCATGGTGTGCGACGTGTGGACTGTGCCGGGGTGACTGTCGAGTCCGGGTGCCGGGACCGGGTGCCGGGTGTCGGGTGTTCGGCAGGCGGGTGTGCACAGTGTGCGGCGCGTGGACTGTGCCGGAGTGACTGTCCAGTCCGGGTGCCGGGCACGGGTGTCGGGTTCGGAGGTTCGGCAGGCGCGTGTGCACAGTGTGCGGGGTGGACTGTGCCGGAGTGACTGTCGAGTCCGGGTGCCGGGTCCGGCAGGCGGGCGTTCGGCAGGCGCGTGTGCACAGTGCGCGGGGTGTGGACTGTGCCGGAGTGACTGTCGAGTCTGGATGTCGGAGGTTCGGCAGGCGCGTGTGCACGGTGTGCGGGGTGTGGACTGTGCCGGAGTGACTGTCGAGTCCCGGGACCCCGACCCGAAACCCCGAACCGGGATGCCGGGGCACCCCGGCCGGCGCGGATCGGACCGTCCGTGGCGCGCCGTAAGCTGGTCGGCATGACCTCCGCCCCGCCCGACCACGCGCTGCCGTGGGCCGAGGCCTGGGGTCAGGATGACGCGGTCGCGCAGCTGCGCGCTGCGGCATCCGATCCCGCGCAGATGTCGCACGCGTGGCTGATCACGGGCCCACCCGGCTCGGGGCGCTCGACCCTCGCGTACGCGTTCGCGGCGGCGCTCATCGCCGAGCCCGGCGACGAGGCGGCGATGCGCCAAGTGCTCGCCGGCACGCACCCCGACCTGACGGCGCTGCGCACCGAGGGCGTCATCATCTCGATCAAGGACGCTCGTGCCCTCGTCGAGCGCTCATACTTCTCCCCGTCGCTCGGCCGCTACCGCGTGATCGTCATGGAGGACGCGGACCGCATGGTCGAGCGTACGAGCAACGTGCTGCTGAAGGCGCTCGAGGAGCCACCCGAGCGCACCGTCTGGATCCTGTGCGCGCCGAGCGACGCCGACCTGCTGCCGACCATCCGGTCGCGCGTGCGCACGCTGCGACTGCGCGAGCCCGAGGTCGCCGACGTGGCGCGCCTCATCGTGCAGCGCACCGGTGCCGACCCGGCCGTCGCCGAGCAGTCCGCGCGCCTGGCTCAGCGGCACATCGGCATGGCGCAGCGCCTCGCCACGGACGAGGCTTCGCGCCGCCGACGCGACGAGACGCTGCGCGGCGTCCTGGGCGTGCGGGGCGTGGGCGATGCCGTCGAGGTCGCCGCGCGGATCGTGCAGCTGGCCACCGACGATGCCAAGGCGCTCACCGTCGAGCGTGACGAGGCTGAGCGGGAGGCCCTGCTGCGCACGCTCGGAATCGCCCCCGGCGCCGCCGTCCCGCCCGCCGTGCGCGGGCAGGTCAACGCCCTTCAGGACGACCAGAAGCGCCGCGCGACACGGAGCCTGCGCGACGGCATCGACCGGGTGCTCACCGACCTCGAGTCGATGTACCGCGACACGCTCATGCTCCAGTTCGGCCGCGGCGACGGGCTCATCAACGTCGAGCTCCGCGACGACCTCGGCGCGCTGGCGGGCGCCTGGACCGCGCACCGCACGCTGACGGTCCTCGACCAGATCGCCCTCACCCGCACGAATCTGCAGGGCAACGCCGCTCCGGCGCTGGCGCTGGAGAGCATGCTCATCACCGTTGCGACCGGAAGGACTCCGTGACGACGACCCGACGCCTCGTCGCGGTCCTCGCCGGCCTCGTCGTCGCCGCTGTCGCCCTCGCCGGCTGCGGGCGGCTGCCCGCGCCCGAGCGGACGCCCGCGGTCGACGGCGTGCCCGCACAGCTGCTGCCGTACTACGGGCAGCGGCTCGCCTGGGAGGCGTGCAACGACGACGCCGCCGGCTCGTTCTACTGCGCCACGGTGACCGCTCCGCTGGACTGGGCCGCTCCGGATGCCGGGGAGATCGACCTCGCCCTGATCGTCCGGGTCGGCGACGGCGGCGCCGCGCCCGCCTCGCTGCTGATCAACCCGGGCGGGCCGGGCGCGAGCGGGTTCGACCTGGTCGCCGACGCCGCCGTGCCCGCCGTCGGCGAGGCGCTCACCGTGCACTACGACGTCGTCGGCTTCGATCCGCGCGGGGTCGGACGCTCCACGGCCGTGCGGTGCTTCGACGCGGCGGAGATGGACGCGCACCTGTTCGATGTGCCCGTGCACCCCCGCGGCAGCGAGGAGTGGGAGGCCGAGCTGACGGCGGCGAGCGAGGCCTTCGTCGCGGCGTGCGAGGCGGGCAGCGACGGCATCCTGCCCTACATCACGACCGAGAACGCCGCGCGCGACCTGGATCTGCTGCGCGCCGTGCTCGGTGATGAGCAGCTGACCTACCTGGGCTTCTCGTACGGCACGTTCCTGGGCGCGACCTACGCGAAGTTGTTCCCCGAGCGTGTCGGCCGCCTCGTGCTGGACGGCGCGATCGACCCGTCCGTGTCGCGGCTCGAGGTCGGCACGACCCAGGCGCTCGGGTTCGAATCGGCGCTGCGCGCCTACATGGCCGACTGTCTGCTCCGCGAGACCTGCCCGTTCCGGGGCACCGTCGATGACGCCATGACGGATCTGGGCACGCTGCTGGCCTCGGTCGACCGGCGACCGCTCCCGAACGCCGACGGACGGATGCTGGGGGCCGACTCGCTGCTGACCGCGATCATCGCAGCGCTGTACTCCCGGGGCAACTGGCCGGTCCTGACCTCCGCGCTGGCCGGAGCGCTCCAGGGGAATCCGGCCATGGCCTTCCGGCTCGCCGACTTCTATCACGATCGCGGCCCCGACGGCTATGCCGGGAACCAGACCGAGGCGTTCACCGCCTACAACTGCATGGACTACCCCGACGACACCACCGCCGCAGAGGAAGCGGCCGCCGAGGCGCTCGTCGCCGCGGAAGCGCCGACGATCGCGCCGTACTGGTTCGGCGTCGACACCTGCGCGTCGTGGCCCGCCCCGCCCACGGGCGTGCGCGAGCCGATCGCCGCCGCGGGTGCCGCGCCCATCGTCGTGGTCGGGACGACCAACGATCCGGCGACACCGTACGCGTGGTCGGTCTCGTTGGCCGATCAGCTGCGCTCGGGCGTCCTGGTGACCCGCGAGGGCGAGGGGCACACGGGGTTCAACAACGGCAGCGCATGCGTCGACGACGCCGTCGTGGCGTACCTGATCGACGGGGTCGTGCCCGAGGACGGCCTGCGCTGCCGATGATGCGGATGCCGGCCGTCCCGGCATCCGGTCATCGGCGCAGGATCCGCCGGGCCAGCCAGTTGCCGAAGAACTGCACCGCCTGGACGATCACGATGATCACGAGGACCGCCGCCCACGTCACCCACGGGTTGAACTGCCGGAAGCCGTAGACGATCGCGAACTGACCGAGTCCGCCGGCACCGATCGCGCCGGCCATCGCCGTCATGTCCACGAGCGCCACGACGATGAAGGTGTAGCCGAGGACGAGCGGGCCGAGTGCCTCGCGCGGGACGAGCCGGAACAGGATGCGCGACCGGCTCGCACCGGCGGCCCGCGCCGCCTCGATGACGCCGGGTCGCACCGTGAGCAGGTTCTGCTCGACGATGCGGCTGATCGCGAACAGCGACGCGATCGACACGGCGAACACGGCGAACTCGATGCCGATCCCGGGAAGGCCGACCGCGCGCGCCAGCGGCTGGACCGCGGTCAGGAGGATGATGAACGGGATCGGCCGGAACGTGTTGACGATGACGTTGAGCACCCCGAACACGGCCTTGTTCGGGAACAGGCTGCCCTCGCGCGTCGCGTACAGCGCGAGCCCGAGCACCAGCCCGATGATGCCGCCGCAGATCAGCGCGAACGTCGTGATGTACAGGGTGTCGATCGTGGCCTGGAGCAGCTCGGGGAGGAGGTCGTTGAGCCTATCCACGGGACGCCTCCTCGACGAAGGACGCGAACTCGGATGCCGCGTCGATCGCGCGCTGGATGGCATCGGGCTCACCGGTGAGGGCGAGGGTGAGATGCCCGAAGATCCGGCCGCGGATGTCGTTGATGCCGCCGTGGATCAGCTCGAACCGCACGCCGTGGCGCGCGAAGGCCGAGAAGACCTCCGCCTGCGCGACGGTCCCCTCGCGGATCGTGAAGGTCACGATGCGACCCGGATGGCGCTCGCGCAGCGCCCGCCACTTGTCGCCGGTCGGGACGTCCTCGATGATGCTCGCGACGAAGCGTCTGGTCGCCTTGCTCTGCGGCCGCGACAGGATGTCGAAGACCGAGCCGTCTTCGACGATGCGTCCGTGCTCCATGACGATGACGCGGTCGGCGATCTCGCGCACGACCTCCATCTCGTGGGTGATGACGACGATCGTGATGCCGAGCTCTCGGTTGACGCGCTTGAGCAGCGCGAGCACCTCCTGCGTCGTGTCCGGGTCCAGCGCGCTCGTGGCCTCGTCGGCGAGGAGGATGCGGGGCTCTGTGGCCAGGGCGCGGGCGATGCCGACGCGCTGCTTCTGGCCGCCGGAGAGCTGCTCCGGGTAGTTCTTGGCCTTGTCGGAGAGTCCGACGAAGCGCAGCAGTTCGGCGACGCGTTCCCGGATCTCGGCCTTGCCGCGCCCGGCGATCTCGAGCGGGTAGGCGACATTGCCGGCCACCGTGCGGGAGTCGAAGAGGTTGAACTGCTGGAAGATCATGCCGATGTCACCGCGGAGCGTGCGCAGTTCGCGCTCGCTGAGCCGGGTGATGTCGCGGCCGTCGATCTCGACGGAGCCCGTGGTCGGCGACTCCAGGCCGTTGAGCAGCCGCAGGACGGTGCTCTTCCCCGCCCCGGAGTAGCCGATGATGCCGCACACTTCGCCCGAGGCGATGCTGAGGCTGACGCCGTCGACGGCGACGACGGGAGGGGCGCTCCTCGCCGCGGCGGGGAACGACTTCGTGACGTCGCTGAGTCTGATGAGGGTCATGGTGACTCCTGTCGGAACAGACGTGTGTGCGGCCCGCACCTCGGCGGGCCGCACACACATCATGCCGTCAGTTCGCGCGGATGTCTTCCTGCACCTCGTTGAGCGAGGCGACGAGGTCCGCTGCCGGGATCTTGACGATCTCGGCCGTGCCGCCCGACGCGTCCAGAACGCCGTCGAGGACCGCCTGCGTGCTGTGGTAGATCTCGACGAGCTTGAGGTACGTCGGGTTGCCGGCGTCGGCGGCGCGCGACGCGAAGATGTTGACGTACGGAAGCGCCTTGGGGTCGCTCGGGTCGTCCTGCGCGATCGCGTCGCCCGGGGTGAGGCCGGCATCCTCGACGAAGTCGTTGTTGATGATCGCCGCGGCGACGTCGGGGAGCGAGGTCGCCGTGAGAGCGGCGTCGAGCGCGATGACCTTGACCTTGGAGTTGGCCTCGTCGACCTGGTCGAGCGTCGAGAAGATCGAACCGCCGTCCGTGAGGGTGATCAGGCCGGCCGACTGCAGGATGAGCAGGCCGCGGGCCTGGTTGCTGTCGTCGTCGGGCACCGCGACGGTCTCGCCGGCGGGGATGTCGGCGACCGAGTCGTACTGGGTCGAGTACAGGCCCAGCGGGTAGATCGCGGTCGAGCCGATGGGCTGCAGGTCATCGCCGGCCGCCTCGTTGTACGTGGCGAGGTAGATGATGTGCTGGAACTGGTTGAGGTCGATCTCGCCGGCCGACAGCGCCGGGTTGGGCTGCGGGTAGTCGGTGAAGTCGACGATCTCGACGTCGATGCCCTCCGCGGCGGCGGCGTCCGTGAACGTCTTCCAGTACGGGTCGCCGGCGCCGACGGTGCCGATGCGCACGGTCTCGGCCGGCTCCGGCGCGGCGCTCGTGTCGTCCGCGCCCGGGGTCGTGCCGGAGGCACAGGCGCTGAGCAGCAGGGCGAGCGGTACGGCCAGTGCGGCCGCTCGGAGGAACTTCTTGGACATGGGGTGCTCCTTGTAGGTCGGGGCACCGCGGGCGCGTCAGCGCCGAACATGGTCGGAGGACCGCGTTCGCCTCGTCGCGGTGCCGGAACGACGGTACGTCTGCGCCCTGCGGCATCGCCAATCGCGCGTAACACGCCGACACCCGGCCGACACCCGGTGGCTCGGGGGCGCAGTTCGCGGCACCCGCGCGGACCCTGTAAGATCGTTGCTTGTGCATCGCGCGAGCGAGGCGCGCCACCTTAGCTCAGACGGCAGAGCGATTCACTCGTAATGAATAGGTCAAGGGTTCGATTCCCTTAGGTGGCTCTGGAACCGCTTCTTCGAGGGGGCCCGCTGTGCGCAACACCCTCGATGCCGTGCTGGAGATCCTCGTCTGGGTCGGCTTCGGCGCCGCTCTGCTCCTGGCCGTCGTGACGATGATCGTGTGGGCGGTGGACGGCACGTGGCTGCCGGCCGACGCGATCGTCGACCGCGAGGACGAGGGCACCGTCGTGCGCTGGTACGGCGACGGCGGACAGGCCGACCGTGCGCGCGCGGACGACCTCGCCGCCGCCGAGCTGGGCGACGTCGACCGCGCGCCGATCTGGTACCGGCACGGCACCCGCGGCCGGATGCGCCTCACCCCGCGCACGCCGGCGCTGCGACCGTTCGCCTTCCTGGCGCTGGGGATGCTGGGGGTCGGCCTGCTCTCGCTCGTCGGCTCGGCGATCGCGCTCTTCGCACGCGGCTGATCGCGGTCCGCTCGCCGTCCGATCCCGGTCCGCCCGCTGGATAGGCTCAGGGGGTGACCTCCACGGCTGCGGCCCCCTCGCGTCTGCTGCGCATCGGCATCCCGGTGCTGCTGGCGCTCATCTGGATCGTCGGAGGCGCGGTCGGCGGACCGTACTTCGGCAAGGTGGACGAGGTCGCCGTGAACGACCAGTCCACGTTCCTGCCCGAGTCGGCCGAGGCGACCCAGGTCCAGGCCCGCCTGACCGACTTCACCGGCGGCGACACGATCCCCGCCGTCGTCGTCGTGACCGCGGACGGCGAGTTCGCCGAGGCGCAGCTCAGCGCGCTGCAGAGCCTCGCCGAGCGGATCGCCGCGCTCGACGCGGTGGGCGACGTGTCACCGCCCATCGCCTCCGCGGACGCGGCCGCGGTCCAGATTTTCGTGCCGATCGACTCCAACGGCGAGGTGCGCCAGACGGTCGAGGGGGTCCGCACCCTGCTCCAGGACGAACTGCCCGCGGGGCTGGAGGCGTGGGTGACCGGCCCGGCGGGGTTCACCGCCGACCTGGTCAAGGGGTTCCTGGGCATCGACGGGCTCCTGCTGGTCGTCGCGCTGTCCGCCGTGTTCCTCATCCTCGTGGCGGTCTACCGCTCGCCCCTGCTGCCGCTGCTGGTGCTCATGACCTCGGTGTTCGCGCTGTGCGTCGCGCTCCTGGTCGTCTGGTGGCTCGCCAAAGCTGGGATCGTCGTGCTCAATGGGCAGGTGCAGGGGATCTTGTTCATCCTCGTGATCGGCGCAGCGACCGATTACGCGCTGCTGTACGTCGCGCGCTTCCGCGAGGCGATCGGCTCGGGCCGAGCCCGGTGGGAGGCCGCGCTCCACGCCTGGAAGGGCGCCGTCGAGCCGATCCTCGCGTCGGGCGGCACGGTCATCGCCGGTCTCCTGTGCCTGCTGCTGAGCGATCTGGCGAGCAACCGGGCGCTCGGACCCATCGCCTCGATCGGCATCGCGTTCTCGATGCTGTCGGCGCTGACGTTCCTGCCCGCCCTCCTCGCCCTGGTGGGGCGTGCCGCGTTCTGGCCGTTCCTGCCGAAGGCGGGCGCGGTCGCCCTGGCGCACGACCTGACGCAGCCCGCTCGCGGGGTCTGGGCGCGCACGGCGCGTCTCGTGGCCCGCCGGGCGCGACCGGTCTGGATCGTCAGCACCCTCGTCCTGCTCGTGATGGCCGCGGGCCTGCCGCAGCTGAAGGCCGACGGCGTCGCCTCGAGCGACCTCGTCCTCGGCGTCTCCGAGGCGCGCGACGGCCAGGACGTGCTCGCCGCGCACTTCCCGGCCGGGTCGGGCAGCCCGGTCTACGTCATCACCGCCCAGGACCGGCTCATCGACGGCATCCGGGTCGTGCAGGATGCCGGGGGCATCGACTCGATCGCCATCGTCAGCGCTGATTCGCCGACGGGGCAGGCCACGGTCGAGTTGGTGGACGGCGAGCCCGTCTTCGCGGCGCCCGGCCCGCCCGGATCCGCCGCGCCGTCGCCGACCGTGTCCGGCGGCGACGTCATGCTCGTCGCGACACTCGCCGACGAAGCCGACTCGCTCGCCGCCGAGGACACCGTGCGCGCGTTGCGTGCGGACCTGGCCGCACAGCTGGGGGAGGGCGCGGCGCTGGTCGGAGGATCGACAGCCATCGACGTCGACACCAACGACACCTCGATCCGGGATCGCACCGTGATCATCCCGGTGGTCCTCGTCGTGGTGCTGCTGATCCTCATGCTCCTGCTGCGCTCGGTCCTCGCGCCGGTGCTGCTGATCGTCAGCGTCATCGTCTCGTTCGCCGCGGCCCTGGGCGTCAGTGCGCTGGTGTTCAACCACGTGTTCGACTTCCCGGGCGCCGATCCGGCCGTGCCGCTGTACGGTTTCGTGTTCCTCGTCGCGCTCGGCATCGACTACAACATCTTCCTGATGTCCCGCGTACGAGAGGAGTCCCTGCGCCACGGCACGCGCCCCGGCATCCTGCGCGGGCTGGTCGCGACCGGCGGCGTCATCACCTCGGCAGGGCTCGTCCTCGCGGCGACGTTCGCGGCGCTCGGGGTCATCCCGATCCTGTTCCTCGCCCAGCTCGCCTTCATCGTCGCGTTCGGCGTGCTGCTCGACACGTTCCTGGTGCGTTCGCTGCTCGTGCCCGCGCTGTCGTACGACATCGGCCGCGCGATCTGGTGGCCCGCGCGACTCGCGCGCGCCGACCCGCCGGCCGATGCCGACGGGGATGACGGGGGCGACCGCGCAGCGGACTCCGCACCGGTCGAGACGATGACCCGGACGGAGTACCGGCGTAGTCTCGAGGCATGACTCGTGCGCTGTTCATCGTCGATGTCCAGAACGACTTCACCGAGGGCGGCGCTCTCGCCGTGACCGGCGGCGACGCCGTCGCCGAGGGCATCACCGCCTATCTCGCCGCGCACGCGGCCGAGTACGCGCTCATCGTCGCCTCGCGCGACTGGCACGACGCCGACGGCGACAACGGCGGGCACTTCGCGGTCGGCGAGCCCGACTACGTCGACACCTGGCCGGTGCACTGCGTCGCCGGGACGCCCGGTGCCGACTACGACCCGGGGCTGGACACGACCGCGGTGACCCACCACGTCACGAAGGGGCAGGGCAAGCCCGCATACTCCCTGTTCGAGGGCGTCGCCGACGACGGGCAGACGGTCGCCGAGCTGCTCACCGCGCGCGGCGTCGTCGACGTCGACGTCGCTGGGATCGCCACGGACCACTGCGTGCGCGCTTCCGCGCTGGACGCGATCGCCCACGGCCGGCGCGTCCGCATCCTGACCGATCTCGTCGCGGGGGTCGCACCGGAGTCCTCCGAGGCGGCCCTGGCAGAGCTCGCCCACGCGGGCGCCGAACTGGTCACCTCGGCCGACTGATCACGTCGACGGCGGGGCCTCCTCGTCCGGGATGTCGGGATGCCGGCGCAGCCGCAGCAGGCTCCAGGCCAGGCCGCCCCACAGCAGTCCGACCGACAGCACGACGAAGACGATCGCGAGCGGCGTCATGACGAGGCGCTCCTTCCGGTCCGTTCCTGCAGCAGGCGTGCTTTGTCGCGCTGCACTTCGATCGCGAGGGTGTCGGTGTCCTCGAGATCGCCGTCGCCGTCGCCTCCGTCACCGCCTGCCAGATCGGGGCGGCGGTAGGCGCCGAAGCTCACCGCGAAGCTGACGACCAGCAGCAGGCCGAGCAGGCCCCAGCCGGCGACGCCGAGGAACCACGTCGGGTAGCTGTCGCCGCCGTAGCCGTTCACGATGTAGTCGTACGCGCCCGTCACGAGGATCACGGCGAGGATGACCGGGGTGACCACGGTCACCATGACACGCCACGTGCGCCCCACGGGCAGCGATGACACGGCGTTCAGGTGCCGGCCGAGCGTGGGCGCCTGCCGGGCGACGAGGGCGACGAGCACGAGGGTGAGCACGGCCGAGAGCACCACGCCGATGTTGTTGACGAATGCGTCGACGACATCGAGGGTGTTCAGGCCGTTCGTGGTCGAGAACAGGAGGACCGACGGGATCGCCGTGCCGAATCCCATCACCAGGCCTGCGCGCGTCGGCGACCAGCCGGTCTTGTCCTGCAGCGCGGCCGACTGCACCTGCAGGATCGACAGCAGCGAGGTGAACCCCGCCAGGACCAGGCACACGAAGAACAGCACGCCGACGATCGAGCCGCCCGGCATCTCGGACAGGAGAGTCGGGTACGTCATGAACGCGAGGCCGACGCCCTTGATGTTCTCCAGCTCGGCGATCGCGACGCTCTGTGCGTTGGCGAGGAAGCCGAGCGTCGCGAAGACGCCGATGCCGGCGAGCAGTTCGAAGCTCGTGTTCGAGAAGGCGACGACCAGGCCCGACCCGGTCAGGTCGCTCTTGCGGCGCAGATACGACGAGTACGTCAGCATGATGCCGAAGGCGATCGAGAAGGAGAAGAAGATGTGGCCGTAGGCGGCGATCCAGACGGTGGGATCGGCGAGGGCGGCCCAGCTCGGGGTGAAGAACTCGTTGAGCCCGTCGACCGCGCCGGGGAGGAAGAGCGCGTACACGACGATCGCGGTGAAGGTCACGACCAGCAGCGGCAGGGTGATCTTGTTCGCGCGGTCGAGCCCGCGCCGGATGCCGAGGGCCAGCACGACGATCACGCAGGCCCAGACGATCAGCAGCGGGATGAGCACCGCGGGCGCGAACTCGAAGGTGAAGCCCACGTCGGTGGCGATGCGCAGGTGTTCGGTGAGGAAGAAGCCGACGGCGTCGTCGCCCCAGGCCAGCGTCACGGCGTGCACCGCGTAGCCGAGCGCCCATGCGATCACGACGGCGTAGTAGATGCTGATCAGGTAGCAGATCCCGACCTGCCACCAGCCGAGCGGCTCGAACCGCTTGTCGATGCGCCGGAAGGCCAGTGGCGGCGAGGCGCGGTACCGGTGTCCGATCGCGTAGTCGAAGAACAGGATCGGCAGACCCGCAGTCAGGAAGGCGATCAGGTAGGGGAGCAGGAACGCTCCGCCACCGTTCTCGTAGGCGACGCCCGGGAATCGCCAGATGTTTCCGAGCCCGATCGCTGACGAGATCGCGGCGATGATGAACGCGGCCCTGCCGTTCCAGGTCTCACGTGGCTGCGCCGTTGCCTGTGCCATGTATCGACCTTGTCCGAGTGCGCCCGGCGGGTCAATACCCGCGGCGGGGCGGGGCCCCGCGCAGCGGTCGGAGGGGGCATGATCGAGGAGGGAACAGATCCCGCGGCGCCTGTGTCGAGGACGGGGCGCCGATGCCGACCTGAAGGAGAGCACACGATGAGCACCCCCGCCGGATGGTATCCCGACCCCGCTGACCCGTCGCGCACGCGGTGGTGGACCGGGTCCGCATGGTCCGATGCGCCGGAATCGGCGGCGGATCCCGCGTCGGCCCCGGCCGCACAGACACCGGCGCCCCAGGCCGCGCCTGCCTACCCGGCGGCATCCTCGTATCCGTCGGCGCCGGCGTACCCGTCCGGCCCGGCCGCGCACCGCGGTGCGCCCGCCGGCGTCAAGACCGACACGGTCTGGATCTGGCTCGCGATCGTCGCCGGCACGCTGCCGTTCCTGACGGTCCTCCTGATCGACTGGGACGGGTACATCGAGACGATGGCGCGCATGTCGGCCGGCGCGACCTCGGACGTGGCCGGCATCGGCCGGTTCATGGGCAGCATCCTGCTGGTGTCGCTGCTGGGCTACATCGGACTCGGCGCGTCCATCCTCTTCTCGTGGCTGGACTGGCGCGAGCTGAAGAGACGTGGGATTCCGCGCCCCTTCCACTGGGGCTTCGCGTTCTTCGCGCTGCTCATCTCCATCGGCGTCTACGTCATCGGCCGCACCGTCGTGCTGCGGCGCGATGCCGGCAAGGGGCACCTGGTGCCGCTGTGGGTGTGGATCATCGCGACCGTGCTGGGCTTCGTCGTCATCTTCGGCTGGATGTTCGTCTTCATGAACCAGCTGATGACCGCGATCGTCCCGACGCTGCCCAACTGAGCGCCGTGGGTGTCCGAGGGACACGGTAGAACGGGGATGTGCCCCCGGAGAATTACGATATCTCGACCCACCGGTTAAAAGCCGGTTGCTCTTCCTCTGAGCTACGGGGGCGCGCGCCGCAGAGCAAGACGTGCGGAGCCTGTCGGCAGTCTAAGCCACTGAGCGAGTTCAACAGAAGGCGCGCGCGTGCCGACGGACTGCAGGAGGTATGCCGGGACTGCAATCGCGAATCGTCACGTCGCTACTACGCCGAGAACCGCTCGAAGCACGTCCGGACCGTCGTGGAGAGGACGGCTCGACGGCGAGTGGAGGCCAAGGAGTTCCTCGTCGATTACCTGCGGGACCACCCGTGTCTGGACTGCGGGAACAGGGATCTTCGGGTGCTCGACTTCGACCACCGCCCCGGGGCCGCAAAGCGAAACGACGTGATGCGAATGGTGAAGGACGGCTTCAGCATCGCGCGTCTCAGGGCGGAGATCGAGAAGTGCGATGTGCGGTGTCGCAACTGCCATGCCGTCGTCACGCTCGAACGCCGCGCGGACAACTGGCGTTCGCGCGCCATGCGAGATCGCGCGAACTCGTGATGTCGACGGCCGCATGCGGCATGCTGAGAGCATCCGAATCGAGGCACCGGAGATGCAATGAGCGATGACGCAGAGCAGGCCCCGTCCACGGACGCGGTCCAGACGATCCAGCGGCGCACGTGGATCCGCGGCATCGTCGGCGTCGTCGGCGCCATCGTCGTGCTGGTCGTCCTCGGCTGGGTCGCCGGGTCGATCTCGAACCACTTCGCACTGTCGCCCGGCGAGGCCGCGCTGGCCGCGATCGAGGACGCCCCGGACGCGCGCGTCGCCGCCGCCGACTCTCTCGGCGGTCCCGAGGCGATTGTGCACTGGTCCGACGGACTCGATCAGGCCGTGCTCGTCGCGCGCGGCCTGCCCGACCTCGCGCCCGACCAGGAGTTCGCCGTCTGGTACGTCAGCGAGGAGGCGACGACGCGCATCGTCGCCTTCATCCCCGGCACGGGGCCGGCGACGGTGCTGCTGCCCGCCCGCTGGGCGGAGGGCGAGATCGTGCGCGTGAGCATCGAACCCCAGGGCGGTTCGTCGTCGGGGGAGCCGACGGGCGAGACCCTGCTGACCATCGACCCGGCCCAGGCCGTCGGGATCGAGGGCGAGTAGCCTGGAGGCATGCGCGACGACCACCGGGAGTTCCACAAGCCGGTGCGCCGACCCACCGCGCTGTTCGACCGCGCGTTCGCCGCGGAGGACCCCGCCGAGGTCTCGCGCGTCGCGCACGTGACGGCGACGGCGGTGCTGTCGCGAGCCCGGGCCGATCCGACGGATGCCGTCGTCTCCCGGCTGATCGGCTTCACCCGGGAGCACGGGATCGACACGATCGCCGAGCTGTGGTCGCGCTCGCCGGCGCGGACCCTGCCGGGGGCGCTGTGGCGCCTGTACCTGCTGCAGCTCATGATCCACGACGACGCCCGCACGACCGCCCTGCACTACGAGCGCGGGCGGGCGGCGCTCGCCTCGTCCGACGACGTGGTGGCGGGCGCGCCGACGCCGGCGGGCCCGGCGGAGATGGTGACGCTCATCGACGCGATCCTCCAGGGCGTCTTCCGCGGCGACTTCGCGGTCGCTCTGGAGCGGGCCGCATCGTTCTGCCGCGTGGAGGCCGCGGGAGCCACCGACCTCGCCGACGACTACGACGCCACCGAGCCCGAGCGCGCGACGGCGCTCACGCGGCGCGCGCTGCGCCTCGCCGGCTACGCCGATGACCTCGCGGCCTGCGCAGGACTGTGGCGACGCGACGCGCTGACCTGACCGCGCCGGCCTGCACCGCAAGCGTGGTGCCGGGAAGAGTGGTGCCGGGCCGCAGAACGCCTCTCGGCGCGAGGCCGCTCGTAGCGGCAGAAGATGGAGCCCGGGGTTACTGCGGCCCGGCTGTAAGAGTCTAACGGAGCCTGCACCGCCGGCATTCCCGGCCGCGTCGCATCCCGCCTGCACGGGCCTCCTGCGAGCCGCACGTCGATGCGCCGCCGACGCGTCCTAAGCTCGCAGCATGGCTTCGCGCTTCGCCCTCATGATCGACCCGGTGGCATCGGATGACGTCCGCACCGACTTCGCGGACACGTTCACCGAGATCGACCCCACCGCCCCCGCCCTCACGGTCGGCGAGCTGAGCACGCAGCGCGGCGACGGCATCTTCGAGTCGATCGGCGTGATCGACGGACACGCCCAGGAGGTCGCTGCCCACCTCGAGCGGCTCGCGCACTCGGCTGCGCTGTGCGACCTGCCCGCCCCGCACCTGGGCCAGTGGCGCGCGGCGGTCACCCGCGCGGCGGCGGCGTGCGGGCCGGGCGAGGCGGTCATCAAGCTCATCCTCAGCCGCGGCGTCGAGCACGGCCCGGCCCCGACGGCGTGGGTCACAGCCGCCCCAGCGGCGGACTTCCGCGCAGCGCGCGCCGACGGCGTCCGTGTCGTCACGCTCGATCGCGGCTACACCCGCGACCTGCCCGACCGCGCTCCCTGGCTGCTGCTGGGGGCCAAGACGCTGTCGTACGCGGTGAACATGGCCGCCCTGCGCGAGGCAAAGCGGCGCGGTGCCGACGACGCGATCTTCGTCTCGGGCGACGGATACGTGCTCGAGGCGCCGACCGCGTCGCTGATCCTGCGCCGCGGTGACACGTTCGTGACGCCGGCACCGGGCGGCGGCATCCTCCACGGCACGACGCAGCTGAGCCTGTTCGAGCACCTCGGTGCGCGGGGATTCGCGACGACCTACGCCGACATCCCCGTCGACGCGCTCGGCACCGCCGACGGCGCATGGCTCGTCTCGAGCGTGCGCTTGGCCGCCCCGGTCCTCGCGATCGACGACCGGGAGCTGCCGCATGATGCGGAACTGACGGCGGCCTTGAACGCGTACCTGCTCAGCCCGCGCGACTGACGCGGACGCCGCGCTCGGCCGTCACCCGAAGCGGCCGGAGACGTAGTCCTCCGTCGCCTGGACGGAGGGGGTCGTGAAGATCGTGCCGGTCTCGTCGTACTCGATGAGCTTGCCCGGCTTGCCGGTGCCGGCGATGTTGAAGAAGGCCGTCTTGTCCGAGACGCGCGACGCCTGCTGCATGTTGTGCGTCACGATCACGATCGTGTACTCCTTCTTGAGCTCCTGAATGAGCTCCTCGATCGCGAACGTCGAGATCGGGTCGAGGGCCGAGCACGGCTCGTCCATGAGGAGCACGTCCGGGGAGACCGCGATCGCCCGGGCGATGCACAGACGCTGCTGCTGACCGCCGGACAGACCAGAGCCGGGCTTGTCCAGCCGGTCCTTGACCTCGTTCCACAGGTTCGCGCCGCGCAGCGACTGCTCGACGAGACCGTCGGCGTCCGAGCGCGACAGCTTCTTGTTGTTGAGCTTGACGCCGGCCAGCACGTTCTCACGGATCGACATCGTCGGGAACGGGTTCGGGCGCTGGAAGACCATGCCGATCTGGCGACGCACCAGCACGGGATCGACACCGGGACCGTACAGGTCCTCGCCGTCGAGCAGCACCTCGCCCTCGACGCGGGCGCCGGGGATGACTTCGTGCATGCGGTTGAGCGTGCGCAGGAAGGTGGACTTGCCGCAGCCGGACGGGCCGATGAACGCGGTCACGCTGCGCGGCTGGATCTCGAGGGCCACGCCCTCCACGGCGAGGAAGTCGCCGTAGTAGACGTTGAGGTCGTTGACTTCGATGCTCTTGGACACGATGTTCTCTCTCGGGTGGATGCCGGTTCAGCGGCCGAACTTGGGGGCGAACTTCTTCGCGACCAGACGCGCGATGAGGTTCAGCGCCATGACGATGAGGATGAGGGTGAGGGCTCCGGCCCACGCCCGTTCGAGAGCCGCCTGGATGTTGGTGCCGGGGTTCTGGAACTGGTCGTAGACGAACACCGGCAGCGTCATCATGGGCTGCGAGAAGAGGTCCAGGTTCATCGAGTTGGTGAACCCGGCCGTCAGCAGCAGCGGCGCCGTCTCGCCGATGACGCGGGCGATGGCCAGCATGATGCCGGTCGTGATGCCGGCGATCGCCGTCGGCAGGACGACCTTCGCGATCGTGAGCCACTTGGGCACGCCCAGCGCGTAGGCGGCTTCGCGCAGCTCGTTGGGGACGAGGCGCAGCATCTCCTCGCTCGAGCGGACCACGACCGGGATCATGAGCACGGCCAGCGCCAGCGAGCCCATGAAGCCCATGTTCAGTCCCGGCCCGAAGAGCATCGCGAACAGCGCGACGATGAACAGACCGGCCACGATCGACGGGATGCCGGTCATGACGTCGACGAAGAACGTGATGGCCTTCGCGACGCGACCGCGGCCGTACTCGACGAGATAGATCGAGGTCATGAGCCCGATCGGCACGGAGATCACCGCCGCCGCGAGCGTCACCAGCAGCGTGCCCCAGATCGCGTGCAGAGCGCCGCCGCCCTCGCCCACGACGCTGCGCATCGACCAGGAGAAGAACGTGCCGTCGAAGCGGGCGATGCCGTCGACCACGACCGTGAACAGCAGCGAGATCAGCGGCAGCAGGGCGAGCGAGAACGCCAGGCTGACCAGGATGGTGGCGAGGCGATCGACCGCCCGGCGACGGGTCTCGACGACGCTCGACAGCGCCACCAGCACGATGCCGAAGGCGAGCAGTCCGAAGAAGACCGCGCCGGAGATGTTGAAGTCCCGGACTTCCTCGCCGAGGTTGACGACGGCGAAGGCCGCGGCGGACAGGGCGAGGGCGGCCGCCAGCAGGACCCACGGCATCCAGCGGGGGAGCTGGCCGGCGGTCAGCGAGTTGGCGGCGGCGGGCGCGGAGGTGCGCTCGAGTGTCGTTGTCATCAGTTCGCTCCCGAGAACTCGGCGCGGCGATTGACGATCCAGCGCGCGACGGCGTTGACCGCGAAGGTCACGATGAACAGGATGAGTCCGGTGGCGATGAGGACGTTGATCCCCGTCCCGTACGCCTCGCCGAAGTTGAGCGCGATGTTCGCGGGGATCGGCGTCGGGTTGTTCGAGGTGAGGACCTGGAAGGTGACGGCGCCGGTCGCCGACAGCACCATCGTGACGGCCATGGTCTCGCCGAGCGCGCGGCCGAGGGCCAGCATGGCCGCCGAGACCATCCCGCCGCGTCCGAACGGGAACACGGCCATGCGGATCATCTCCCAGCGGGTCGCGCCGAGGGCCAGGGCGGCCTCCTCGTGCAGCTTCGGCGTCTGGAGGAAGACCTCGCGGCAGATGGCGGTCATGATCGGCAGCACCATGACGGCGAGCACGAGCGAGGCCGTGAGGATCGTGCGGCCGGTGGGCGAGACGACGCCGGCGAAGAACGGGATCCAGCCGAAGTGCTCGTTGAGCCAGACGTAGAACGGCTGCAGCATGCGAGAGAACACGAGCGCCCCCCACAGGCCGTAGACGACGGAGGGGATGGCGGCGAGCAGGTCGACGATGTAGCCGAGCAGTGACGCGATGCGCCGGGGGGCGTAGTGCGAGATGAACAAGGCGATGCCGATGCTCAGCGGGGCCGCGATGATCAGAGCGATGATCGAGGCCCACACGGTGCCGAACACGAGCGGCCACACGTACTGGAGGAACGGCGTCCCGTTGAGGAACTGCGTGTTGTCGGGGTCGGCGGTGAACGCCGGAATGCTCTCGATGATCAGGAAGAACGTGACCGCCGCGAGCACGAGGAGGATGATGACGCCGGCGCCGAGCGCGGTGCCGGAGAAGAGAAGGTCCCCAGGGCGCTTCTTGGGCTGGGGGCGCGGGGTGTGGGTGGTGACCGGTGGAGCGGTGCTGGTCATCGATTCCTCGTCGGGTTCTGAGGTGCCTCGGGTGCTGAGGTGTGCGGGCGATGGCGGGCGCTCCCCGGGGTGGGGAGCGCCCGCCCGGGGAATCAGTCGGCGGCGCCGATCAGGGCGATCGCGGCGTTCACCTTGGTGCGCACGTCCTCCGAGATCGGGGCGGAGCCGGCGGCGTCGGCCGCGGCGTTCTGGCCCTCGGCGCTGGCGATGTACGAGAAGTACTCGCGCACGACCTCGGCCGTGGCGGCGTCCTCGTACTTCTCGCAGCCGATGAGGTAGCTCACCAGCGCGATCGGGTAGGCGCCGGCGGGAGCGGCGGCGGGGTCGACCTCGAAGACGAGGTCGCCGGCACCGCGTCCCTCGGCCAGCGGCGATGCGCCCACGAGCTGCGCGGCGGCGTCGGCCGAGAACGAGACGAACTCGTCGCCGACCTTGACGGCGACCGAGCCCAGGCTGCCGGCGCGCGAGGCGTCGATGTAGCCGATGGTGCCGTTGCCGCCGGTGACGGCGGCCTCGACGCCCGAGGTCTGCTGGGCCGACTCGGAGCGCGTGACCGCGACGGGCCATTCGTCGCCGTCCTCGTGCGGCCAGGCGTCGCCGGCGACCGCGGCGAGGTACGCCGTGAAGGTTCCGGTGGTGCCCGACGCGTCACCGCGGAAGACCGGGGTGATGGCGAGGTCGGGCAGCTCGACGTCGGGGTTGTCCGCGGCGATGACCGGGTCGTTCCACTTGTCGATCTGCTCGTTGAAGATGTCCGCGACGGTCTCGGGGGTGAGGTTCAGCGTGTCGACGCCCTCGAGGTTGAACACGACGGCGACCGGCGAGATGTAGACCGGGATCTCGACGATGTCGTCGGTCGCGCAGGCGCCGAAGCCGCCGGTGGCCAGCTCGCCGTCGTTGAACGCGCGGTCCGAGCCGATGAACGAGCTGCTGCCGGCGAGGAAGTTCTCCCGGCCGGTGCCCGAGCCGGTGGGCTGGTAGTTGATGGTGACGCCCGAGTGGGCGTTCTGGAAGGCGGCGGACCACGCCTGCTGGGCCGCGCCCTGCGACGAGGCGCCCGTCGCGTTGAGGGTGCCGGTCAGCACGGGGGCGCCGGGCTCGGTGGGGTCGCCGGCGCCGTTGCCCGAAGGCTCGTTGGCCGCGCACGCGGTGAGCGAGAGGGCGGCGACCGCTGCGACAGCGCCCAGGCGGGCGATGCGATTGAGCTTCACGTGTTGTTCCTTCTGGTGTCAGGGGTGTGCCCCGGTGCAGGGCTCGTCCCGACGGTAGACATCGACTCTTACGAGAGTGCGCTGTCTCGGTGAACGACAGGTGAACGGCTCGGAACCCGCAGGTGCGGTCAGATCTTGGACTCGTGGGTCTCGATCGCCACGATCCCCGAGCCGGGGTTGCTCGCCGACAGGTGCACGACCGAGAACGAGGCGACCTCGAGCGCCGATGCGCTGCCGAGGTACGAGCCGCGCAGCGTCCCGGTCGCGAGCGCGAGCTCGGTGAGGATGTCGGGCAGCACGGGGCCGTGCGAGCACAGCACCGCGGGCTTGCGGGCGCGCACCCGTCTGCCGATGACGGCGCGCGCGTCGGCGGTGCCCTCCTCCCACGCGTCCTGGCCGATCAGCGGCGTGCGCTCGATCGTCTTGCCCAGGGCGGCGGCGAGCGGCGCGACGGTCGTGACGCAGCGCACGGCATCGCTCGAGACGAGCTTGCGCACGCCGAACGTGCGCAGCGGAGCGACGAGGGCCTGTGCCTGCTTGGCGCCGCGCGCGGTGAGCGGCCGCGCCGCGTCGGGGCCGTCCCACTGCTCCCGCGGGGTCGCCTTGGCGTGCCGGAGCACGACGAGCGGGAACGTGGCGAGGACGCCGTCGTCGACGAACGCGAGGAAGTTCTCCAGGATCTCGACGTCGACGGGGTAGCTGAGATGCTTGAGCGCCTTGCGCGGGCTCACCCACTCCAGGGCGGCGATCTCCTTGTTGGGGACGAACGCGGACGCGCGGATCGCGGCATCGGTCGCCTCGGCCGACCAGTAGTGGACGATCTTCTCCCGGCCCTTCGGCATGCGATAGCGGGAGATTCCGACCGGGATGCCGAGACGGACGCGGATGCCCGTCTCCTCGAAGATCTCGCGAGCGGCGGTCTCGACGAGCGACTCGCCCGGATCGACCTTGCCCTTGGGCAGCGTGACGTCGGCGTACGCGGTGCGGTGGATCACGAGGACTTTGAGCTTGCCCTCGACCAGACGCCACACGACGCCCCCGGCCGCATAGACCGCGGTCTCGGTCATCGCACCGTGCGCGCCCGCCGGCGGCGCTGGATCTGCGTCATGAGCTTCTCCTGAAGGTCGACCAGCGGTGCACCGTCGGCGTCGGTGCTGTGCCGGGTCCAGATCCCGTCGGATCCGAGGCGCCACGAACTGGTCGTGTCGGCCATCGCGGTGTCGAACAGGTCGACCAGCTCCTTCACGTGTGCGGGCGCCACGACCCGGACCAGTGCTTCGACCCGGCGATCGAGGTTGCGGTGCATCATGTCGGCGCTCCCGATGAACGCCTGGGGGTCGCCGCCGCCGGCGAACGCGAAGATGCGGGAGTGCTCCAGGTAGCGTCCGAGGATCGAGCGCACGGTGATGTTGTCGCTGACGCCCGCCAGGTCGGTGCGCAGCGAGCAGATGCCGCGCACCCACACGTCCACGCGCACCCCCGCCTGGCTGGCCCGGTACAGCGAGTCGATGATCTGCTCGTCGACCAGTGAGTTGACCTTGATCCGGATGTGGGCGTCCCGGCCCGCCAGCGCGTTGCGGCGCTCCTTGTCGATGAGCCGCAGCAGACCCTTCCGCAGATGCAGGGGGGCCACGAGCAGCCGCTTGAACTTCTTCTCGATCGCGTAGCCGCTGAGTTCGTTGAACAGGCGGGTGAGGTCGCGGCCGACCTGCTCATCGGTCGTGAACAGCCCGAAGTCCTCGTACAGCCGACTCGTCTTGGGGTTGTAGTTGCCGGTGCCGATGTGGCTGTAGCTGCGCAGCACGCCGTCCTCTTCGCGGATGACATGCAGCAGCTTGCAGTGGGTCTTCAGCCCCACCATGCCGTAGACGACGTGGACGCCGGCCTTCTCGAGCTTGCGGGCCCAGACGATGTTCGCGGCCTCGTCGAAGCGGGCCTTGACCTCGACGAGCGCGAGCACCTGCTTGCCGTTCTCGGCGGCGTCGATGAGCGCCTCGACGATCGGGCTGTCACCGGATGTGCGGTACAGGGTCTGCTTGATGGCGAGGACGTGTGGATCGCGGGCGGCCTGCTCGAGGAACGCCACGACGCTCGTGGTGAACGACTCGTACGGGTGGTGCACGAGGACGTCGCCGTGCCGGATGGCGGCGAAGATGTCGGCGCGCCCGTTCTGCTCGGTGGGCTGGAAGGCGGCCGCGGTGGTGGGCACATGCGCCGGGTAGTGCAGCTCGGGGCGGTCGATCGTGGCGAGGCCGAACAGCCCGCGCAGGTCGAGCGGCGCCGGCAGCCGATAGACCTCCTGCTCGGTGATGTCGAGCTCGGTCAGCAGCAGATCGAGGGTGACGTCGTCCATGTCCTCGGTGATCTCGAGGCGGATGGGCGGGCCGAAGCGGCGCCGCAGCAGCTCGGCCTCGAGCGCCTGGATGAGGTTCTCGGTCTCGTCCTCCTCGATCACGACGTCCTCGTTGCGGGTGAGGCGGAACGTGTGGTGCTCGAGGATCTCCATGCCGGGGAACAGATCGCCGAGGTTCTCGGAGATGAGGTCCTCCAGCGGGAGGTAGCGCGCGTGCCCCGGGCCGGCCGGCAGTGCGACGAGGCGGGGGAGCATGGGCGGCACCTTCAGGCGGGCGAACTCCTGCCGGCCCGTCTTCGCGTTGCGGATGCGGATCGCGAGGTTCAGCGACAGTCCCGAGATGTACGGGAAGGGATGCGCCGGGTCGACCGCCAGCGGCATGAGCACGGGGAACACCTGCGCCTGGAAGTAGTCGTACAGCCCGATGCGCTCCGCGTCGTCGAGGTCGTCCCAGCGCACCACCTCGATCCCCGCCGCGGCGAGGTCGGGCTTGACGAGGTCGGTCCACGCGGCCGCGTGCCGCAGCTGCAGCGCATGCGCTTCGCCCGAGATGTCGGAGAGCACCTCCTGCGGCGACCGGCCGACGTTGGTCGGGACGGCCAGTCCCGTCACGATGCGGCGCTTGAGGCCGGCGACGCGCACCATGAAGAACTCGTCGAGGTTGCTCGCGAAGATCGCGAGGAAGTTCGCGCGCTCCAGCGCCGGCACCGCGGGATCCTCGGCGAGCTCCAGCACGCGCTGATTGAAGGCGAGCCAGCTCAGCTCGCGGTCGTGATAGCGGCCCTCCGGAAGCTCGGCGTCGGGGACCTCGATCACGCCGTCGAAGTCGTCGTCGTCCGCGTCGCCCAGTCCGGAATCGGTCACCTCGGTGTCGATCATCCCCTCATCATGTCAGGGCGAGGTGACGGGAGCGTTAACCGGTTTCGGCGTCGGAACGCGTGCGCGGCGCCGGTGCCGGCTCGTCCTCGTACACGTTGAAGCGGTAGCCGACGTTGCGCACCGTGCCGATCAGCTGCTCGAGGTCGCCGAGCTTGGCGCGCAGGCGCCGCACGTGCACGTCGACGGTGCGCGTGCCGCCGAAGTAGTCATAGCCCCACACCTCGCTCAGCAGCTGCTCGCGGGTGAACACGCGCGACGGATGGGTGGCGAAGAAGTGCAGCAGCTGGAACTCCTTGTAGGTGAGATCCAGTGGCTTGCCGTGCACCTTGGCCGAGTAGGAGGCCTCGTCGATCGAGATCCCGGAGGTCTGCACGCGTGTCGAGGCCGGCTCGGTGTTCATGCGCCCGATCGCCAGCCGGATGCGCGCATCCGTCTCGGCGGGGCCTGCCGTGAGCAGGATGACGTCGTCGATGCCCCAGTCGGTCGACACGGCGGTGAGCCCGCCCTCGGTGACGATGAGCACGAGAGGGGCTTCGAGGCCGGTCGTGGTGAGGATCTTGCACAGGGACTTCGCGCCGACGAGGTCGGTGCGGGCGTCGACGAAGATGACGTCGGCCGCGGGAGCGCTGACCAGCTGGGCGGGTTCGGCGGGGATCTGACGGACGCGGTGGCTCAGGAGTTCGAGCGCGGGCAAGGGCGCTTCGCCTCCTGGGGCGGAACTCAAGACGAGCAGCTGAGCCAAATGCGGATCCCTCCCGGTGCGGACGCCCGGACTGTGTGCCCATCCTAAACGCTCGCTCGCGACCGCCCCGCCGCACCCCGGTCGCGCGTACGACACAATGGAGGCATGTCCGCGCCCGAGCTCGCCCCGCGCAACATGACCGTCGGCGTCGTGATCGTCTGGATCGCCGCCGCCGTGATCGCGCTCGCCATCGGCCTCGTGGCCGTGCCCGACGCCCGTGCCGCATGGATGCCGGTGGGGCTCGGCGGCTGCGTCCTGCTGGCCTTCGCGATCCAGCTCTGGTACGGCCGGTCGCAGGGGTTCATCCAGCGGGTCGCGGCCAGCGTGCTGGGCGCGCTGCTGGTGATGGGCTTCGTGGGGATCGGACTGGGGCTGGCGGCGCTGTTCGCCGTATGAGCCCGCGGCGAGCGCGCCGCGGCTAGAGTGGGGGCATGGACCTCGTCGCACTCGAACTCTTCTTCGTCGGGCTGCTCGGACTCGCCACGCTCGCGATCGCGTTCGTGTCCGGCGTCGTGATCAAGAACCTCTACCGCGGCCAGCGCTGACGTCGTGATCGACCTTCCGGCCGATCTTCCGGCGGACCTGGCCCCGTTGTCGTGGCTGCTGGGCGTCTGGGAGGGCACCGGGGTCATCGACTACCACGCCGGTGACCGCTCGTTCTCGGGCGAGTTCGCGCACCGCGCGAGCTTCAGCCACGACGGCGGCGATTACGTCAACTACGCCGCGAGCGCGTGGCTGCTCGGCGATGACGGAGCGCGCGTGCCGCTCGTGGCCGAGACCGGCTACTGGCGACTGTCCCGCCCGGCCACCGACCGGGACCCGGGCCCGGCGCTGCTGCCGGCCGCCTCGCCGCGCACCGCTGCGCGCACCGTCGACGACGTCGAGGCGCTGCGCACCCCGGACGGCGGCTTCGCGCTCGAGGTCGCCCTCGTGCACTCGGACGGCATCAGCGAGCTCTATCTCGGCGAGGTGAAGGGCCCGCGCATCGACCTCGCCGGCGACGCGATCGTGCGCCCGGCCGGAGCCAAGGCCTACACGGCCGCGTCCCGCATGTACGGCTATGTCGAGGGGCACCTGCTGTGGGCGTGGGACATCGCCGCCCTCGGCGGCGGCCTCGCCGCGCACGCGTCGGCGCGCCTGGGGAGGGTGGACTGATGGACGCCGAGACCCCCGCCTCGATGCTGTCCGCGTTCGCGGGCGTGCCCGGCGCCGTCGTCGAGGACGGCGTGCTCGTCCACGTCGGCAGCCCGGTGCGCGAGCAGCGCGACCTCGTCGCCGGCGCGGCGCTCGCGCCCCTGGGCGACCGCACGGTCCTGACCGTCGCCGGCGAGGACCGGCTGAGCTGGCTGGACTCGCTCACCTCGCAGGCGCTGACCGCGCTCGCGCCGGGGGAGAGCACCGAGCTGCTCGTCCTGGATCCGCAGGGCCACGTCGAGCACGCGGCATCCCTCGTCGACGACGGCGCCACGACGTGGCTGATCGTGGACCGCGGCGACGCGGCGGGCCTGCTCACCTGGCTGACGCGCATGCGATTCCGCTTGCGCGTGGACCCGCAGGACGCCTCCGATCGCTACCGCGTGATCGGCGGGACCCGTGCGGCCGTGGCGGCGCTGTCGGCGACCGCCGTCTGGGAGGATCCGTGGCCCGGCGTCGCCGCCGGGGGCTGGGGCTACGCGCCCGTCGAGCCGCATCCCGGTGCCGAGCGCGACTGGGCCGAGGCGATCGTGCCGATCGCCGGCGAGGACGCGCTCGCCGCGGCCGCCGTCGCCGGCGGGCAGGCCCTCGCGGGCGCGCTGGCCGCCGAGGCGCTGCGCATCGCCGCCTGGCGTCCGCGGGTGTCGGCCGAGGCGGACGGGCGCACCCTGCCGCACGAGGTCGACTGGCTGCGCACCGCCGTGCATCTGAGCAAGGGCTGCTACCGCGGGCAGGAGACGGTCGCGAAGGTGCACAACCTCGGCCACCCGCCGCGGCGCCTCGTCGCGCTGCAGCTCGACGGCTCCGAGGCGGAGCTGCCCGAGCCGGGCGCCGCCGTCCTGGCCGCCGGCGAGCAGGTCGGCGCGATCACGTCGGTCGCCCGCCACTTCGAGGAGGGCCCGATCGCCCTCGCGATCGTCAAGCGCACGACGCCCGTCGACGCGCCGCTGACGGTGGTGACACCGGGCGGAGAGATCGCCGCCGCGCAGGAGCTCGTCGTCCCGCCCGACGCCGGGCGCACGGCATCCATCCCGCGCATGCCGAGGCTGGGTCGCCGCCGCTGACCGGCACGCCTCTCATCGCGCCGGCGCGACCACGCGCCACGGCACGGTGACCTCGCCCAGGCGCCATCGTGATCGTCCGCCGACCTCCCAGCCGGCCGCCGTCATCGCCGCGAGCGTCGCGCGCCAGCGCTGCACGGGGCTGAACGCCGAGGCGGCGACCGCGCGCGTCCACTCGGCGTCGAGTGCCGCCAGGAACGCGTGCACCGGCTCGCCGGGGATGTTGCGGTGGATGAGCGCCTTGGGCAGGCGCTCTGCCGCGATGGCGGGGGAGTCGAGCTGGGCGAGCCGGAGCGAGACGGTCAGGCTGCGGGGGACGGCATCGGACCCGATCTCGACCCAGGTGCAGATGCGGCCCAGCTCGTCGCAGGTCCCCTCGACGAGCATGCCGTCGGGGGCTAGCCGCGCGCACATGCGCGACCACGCGTCCGCCACCTCGGATTCGTCATACTGGCGCAGCACGTTGAACGCGCGGATGACCGCGGGGGCGCGGCCGCCGGGGACCGGCACTTCGAACCCGCCGCGCGCGAACGCGACATGCGCGTCGGCGGCGAACGGCGTGCGTCCCGCGCGCAGCGCCGCCAGCTGCTCCCGGGCGCGCGCGACGCGGGCGGGGTCGATCTCGAGTCCGAGCACCTCGACGTCCGGGCGGGCGTGCCGCAGCCGCGCCTCGAGCTCGAACGCGGTCACGCCGCTCGCGCCGTAGCCGAGGTCGACCACGAGCGGGTCGGCGGCGCGGCGCAGGACGGGATGACGGGCGATCCAGCGGTCGACGCGGCGAAGCCGGTTGGTGCCCGTCGTGCCGCGGGTGATCTGGCCGATCGCCCGGCCGCTCGCTGCCCGCGTCATGCCCCCATGATCGCACCGCGTCCGCGGGTAGGATGACGGACATGACCGCGCCCTACACGCTGATCCTCCTCCGCCACGGGCAGAGCGAGTGGAACAAGTCGAACCAGTTCACCGGATGGGTGGACGTCCGCCTCACCGATCAGGGCAAGGCCGAGGCCCAGCGCGGCGGCGAGCTCCTGAAGGAGTCCGGACTGCTGCCCGACGTCGTCCACACCTCGCTGCTGTCGCGCGCGATCCAGACCGCGGACATCGCGCTGGACCACGCCGACCGCCTGTGGATCCCGGTCACGCGCTCCTGGCGCCTCAACGAGCGGCACTACGGCGCGCTGCAGGGCAAGGACAAGGCGCAGACCCTCGACGAGTTCGGCGAGGAGCAGTTCATGCTCTGGCGCCGCTCGTTCGACGTGCCGCCGCCGGACCTCGCCGACGATGCCGAGTACAGCCAGGCCGGCGACCCGCGCTACGCCGGCATTGACGGCGACGTGCCGCGCACCGAGTCGCTCAAGCTCGTCATCGACCGCCTGCTGCCGTACTGGGAGGGCGCGATCGTGCCCGACCTGAAGGCCGACAGGACCGTCCTGGTCGTCGCGCACGGCAATTCGCTGCGCGGCCTCGTCAAGCACCTCGACGAGATCAGCGACGACGACATCGCCGAGCTGAACATCCCCACCGGCATCCCGCTCGTCTACCGGCTGGGCGAGGACCTCCGGCCGCTCGGCCCGGGCGAGTACCTCGATCCCGACGCTGCTGCCGCCGGCGCTGCCGCGGTCGCCAACCAGGGCAAGCAGTGAGCTGAGACCACGCGAAGGGGGGATGCCGGCCGGCATCCCCCCTTCGTCGTCTGTTCAGTCCTGTGCGCCCTCGGCGATCACGTTGATCGTGTCGGTGGTGGGAGTCCAGTCGCCGGTCGCGAGGTAGGCGACCTTCTTGGCCACCGACACCGCGTGGTCGGCGAAGCGCTCGTGGTAGCGCGAAGCGAGCGTGGCGTCCACCGTCGCCCCGATCTCCCCGTGCCAGGCCTCGCTGAGCACCTTCTCGAACACCGACAGGTGCAGGTCGTCGAGTCGCTCCTCGAGCGTGCGCAGCGTGTCCACGAGACGGAGGTCCTCGCTGCGCAGCAGGTCGGACAGCGTCCGCGCCACCTCGACGTCGAGCTCGCCCATCTTCGTGAACGCGTTCTTCAGGCCCTTGGGGATGGCGCGCTCGGGGAAGCGCATGCGCGTCAGCTGCGCGATGTGCTCGGCGATGTCGCCCATGCGCTCCAGCGACGCGCTCACGCGGAGGGCGGCCACGACGATGCGCAGGTCGCGCGCGACCGGCTGCTGCCGGGCGAGGATCTCGATCGCGAGCTCGTCGAGGGCGATCGCCTTGTCGTCGATGACCTGGTCGGCCTCGATGACCTCCTCGGCCAGCGCGACATCGCTCGTACCGAACGCCCGCGTCGCCTTGTCGATCGCGATCGTCACGAGGTCGGCGATCTCCACGAGACGCGACTGGACGTCCTCGAGCGACTGGTGGAACACTTCGCGCATCTGGGCACCTTCTCCTTCTTCCCGCGCGGGGATGGTCTCTCGGGGCGCGGCACGGGTCGGCCCACGACCTCCGCGATCATCTCCCGTGAAGGTTAACGAACGGTGCCGCCTCGGTGAACACTCGTCCGCGTTCTGGCTGAGAGCGCCGCCTCCGGCCGTCACGGGGTGTGCGACCACCCTACGCTGGGGGCATGGATTCGACGCCGCTGGCGCTGCTGGCGCTCGCCGTGGGGGCCGTCATCGGCGGCTCGGTGGCCGCGCTCGTCGTGTTCGCCCTGCGCTCGCGGGACCGCGCGCGTCACGTCACGTCGGTCGAGATCCCGGACGGCACGCGCAGCGTGCTGCAGGGCATGGACGACGCGGCCGTCGTCGTCGATTCCTCGCTGCTGGTGATCGCGGCCTCGACGCCGGCGGAGGTGTTCGCCCTCGCCGAGGGGGCCACGCTGCCCGGCGACGAGCTGCGCCTGCTCGTGCGCGGCGCGCGCTCGAGCGGCATGCCGGTGACCGAGACCCTGCGTCTGCGTCGCGGCATCGAGCCGCGTCTCGTGTCGGCGCGCGCGACCGTCATCACCCCGCGCCTGACCCTCGTCGTCATCCGCGACATCACCGAGCGCGAGCAGCTCGAGCAGATGCGCCGCGACTTCGTCGCCAACACGAGCCATGAGCTGAAGACGCCGGTGGGCGCCGTGACGCTGTTGGCCGAGGCGATCGAGTCCGCGTCCGACGACCCGGACCAGGTGCGCCACTTCGCGTCGCGGCTGCTGGCCGAGGCCGCGCGCCTCGGCCAGCTGACCGCGCGGATCATGAACCTGTCGCGCCTGCAGTCCGCCGAGGATCTCACGCAGCTGCGCGACGTCTCCATCGACGAGGTGGTCGCCACCGCGATCGAGTCGCAGGCCGTGGGAGCCGAGTCCGCCGGCATCGCCGTCGTGCGCGGCGGCGCGCGCGGGCTGTACGTGCGCGGCGACGTCCAGATCCTCACCGAGGCGGTGGGAAATCTCGTCGCCAACGCGGTCGCCTACTCGCCGTCCGGCGCCCAGGTGGGCGTGGGCGTGAAGCGCGTGGACGACATGGTCGAGATCGCCGTCACCGATCACGGCATCGGCATCCACGAAGCCGATCAGCAGCGCATCTTCGAGCGCTTCTACCGCGCGGATCAGGCCCGATCGCGGCGCACCGGCGGCACGGGCCTCGGGCTGTCGATCGTCAAGCACGCCGTGCAGCGGCACGGCGGCGAGGTCGAGCTGTGGTCGCGGCCCGGGCGCGGGTCGACGTTCACGGTCCGCCTCCCCGCCGTGGCGGCACCCGAGTCCGATGGCACGAAGCGCAGGAAGAAGCGCAAGAAGAAGGCGAAGCCGGCCCAGCCGGTCGCAGAAAGAGAGCAGCAATGACCCGCGTCCTGATCGTCGAGGACGAACCGGACCTCGCCGACCCCCTCGCCTACCTGCTCCGCCGCGAGGGCTTCGAGGTCGAGATCGCCGAGGACGGTCAGGTCGCCGTCGACGCGTTCGCCGCGCGCGGCGCGGACATCGTGCTGCTCGACCTCATGCTGCCCGGGATGCCGGGAACCGAGGTGTGCCGGGTCATCCGCACGTCCTCGAAGGTCCCCGTCATCATGCTCACCGCCAAGGACTCCGAGGTGGACATCGTCGTGGGGCTCGAGCTCGGCGCCGACGACTACGTCACCAAGCCGTACTCCTCCCGCGAGCTGCTGGCGCGGATGCGTGCCGTGCTGCGCCGCGCCGACGCGCAGGACCTCGAGGTCGACGATCGGATCATCGAGGGCGGCCGCGTCACGCTGGACATCGACCGGCACACCGTCTCGGTCGACGGCGATGAGATCGCGATGCCCCTGAAGGAGTTCGAGCTGCTCGAGGTGCTCATGCGCAACGCGGGGCGCGTCCTCACGCGGGGACAGCTGATCGACCGCGTCTGGGGCAGCGACTACTTCGGCGACACCAAGACGCTCGACGTGCACATCAAGCGCATCCGCTCGCGGATCGAGCGGCGCCCGAGCGAGCCGGTCATGCTGCTGACGGTGCGCGGCCTCGGCTACCGCTTCGAGGGCTGAGGGCTCAGGAGGCCGGCACGAACTCCGCGTAGTAGGGGAGCGTGCCGTCCAGGACGGGGATCGCCAGCCGCGCGCCGGTGGCGTCGCCGGACTGGAACGAGACCGAGACGTTGTTGCCGGGCTTGACGCCCAGGCCCGGGATCAGCAGCGGGTCGGTGTCCACGCCGAGGCTCACGGTCGTGCGGGCCGGCACGCGCACCGTCTGGGCATCGCCGTCGATGCCGATGATGAGCGACTCGGCCTGGTCGGTGTCGTTGACGAGAGCGGCGATGAAGTTGCCGGCCGTGCCGTCGTCGTCGGCGACGATCATCGCGTTGCGCACGATGATCGGGCCCGAGTCGGGGACGTTCACGCCGTCGGACGGCGAGTAGGGGATCGTGGTCGCCTGCGGCGAGACCATGCTGCAGCCGGTCGCGCCCAGGAGGACGGCGGCGCCCAGGGCGATGGACGCGATGAGACGGGACTTCACATTTCCTCCAGGCGCAGACGATGGCTTCGGCATCCATTCTATGTCGCGACCGGCGCGCTTCCCGCCGTCGCAGACCCTGCGGCGGAGAACCTTAGCGCATAGGGCCTGTGGTATTCTGGAGGTTGCCGAAAGGACATAACTGCATGCTTTTTGAGGTTGGCGAGACCGTCGTCTATCCGCACCACGGCGCCGCGACGATCATCGAGGTCAAGGATCGCGTCATCAAGGGCGAGACGAAGAAATACCTGAAGCTCAACGTGACCCAGGGCGACCTGATCATCGAAGTTCCGGCGGACAACGTCGACCTCGTGGGCGTTCGCGACGTGATCGGCAAGGACGGCCTCGAGAAGGTGTTCGACGTGCTGCGTGCGCCGTTCACCGAGGAGCCGACCAACTGGTCCCGCCGCTACAAGGCCAACCTCGAGAAGCTCGCCTCGGGCGATGTCATCAAGGTCAGCGAGGTCGTGCGCGACCTGTGGCGCCGCGACCAGGACCGCGGTCTGTCCGCGGGGGAGAAGCGCATGCTCGCCAAGGCGCGTCAGATCCTGGTGTCCGAGATCGCTCTCGCGCTCAAGGCCGACGAGGAGCACGCCTCCGGCGTCCTCGACGAGGTGCTCGCCAGCTGACGCCCCCGCGGTGAAAGCCGCACACGGCGCCCTCGGCGGGCCATGATGGTGCGATGAGCACCGCAGCTGCGGCCGGCACCCGCCCCGATCTGTCGCGTCGCGATCTGACGTTGGATCTCGCGCGTGTGGTGTGCGTCCTCTTCGTGGTCGTCGTCCACATCCTGCAGGTCGGCATCGGCCCGGGGCCGGATGGCGGCCTCGTCGCGACCCGCCCTGCCGAGCAGGAGCCGTGGTTCGACGCGGCGACCTGGGTCGGCCAGATCATGCCGCTCTTCTTCGTGGTCGGCGGCTTCGCGGCGGCCGCGGGATGGCGCTCGTGGACGGGCAGGGGCGGCGACGCCGTCGGCTTCGTCCGCACGCGCACCCTCCGGCTCGCGCAGCCCGCCCTCCCGCTGTTCGCCTTCTTCGCGATCGTCCTCGGCACCGCCACGATCGCCGGGATCGCACCGGAGCTGGTGGCCGACGCCGCGGTCGGAGCCGGTTCGCCGCTGTGGTTCCTGGCCGCGTACCTGCTGTGCCAGGCCGGTGTGCCGTGGCTGACCGCGTGGCATGCACGCGCCCCGCGGCTGACTCTCCTCGTGCTGCTGGCCGGCGTCGTGCTCGTCGACGTCGCCCGGTTCAGCACCGGCGTCACCGAGATCGGCCTGCTCAACCTGCTGTTCGTGTGGCCGCTCGTCCAGCAGCTGGGCTTCTGGTACTTCGACGGCTGGTTCGATCGCCGCCGGGCGGGGACGCTGCTGGCCGTCGCGGCCGTCTGCTATCTCGTGCTGTGGCCGCTCACGGCCTGGGGGCCGTACTCGCCGAGCATGCTCGGGGGTCTGAACCCGCCGACGCTGCCGCTCGTCGTCCTCGGGCTCGCGCAGGCGTGCCTGCTGCGACTGGCCAAGCCCGTGCTGACCCGCCTCATGGAGACACGCGCCATGCGCGGCTTCGTGTTCCTGCTCGGCTCGCGTCTGATGACCGTGTACCTGTGGCATCTGCCGGTGATCCTCGCCCTGACGGGGCTCAGCCTCCTGATTCCCGGTGCCGCGCCCGCGCCCTCGTCGGCCGCGTGGTGGTGGACGCGCCCCGTCATGTTCGTTGCGGCGATGGCGGCGGTGCTCGCGCTGTCTCTGCTCGTCGCGCGCTGGGAGGCGCTCGGCGAGCTCGGGCCGACGCCGCGTCCGGCATGGGTCGCGATCGGCTGGCTGTGCGCGTTCGTGCCCCCGTTCGCCGTCATGGAGTGGTTCCTCGACATGTGGCTCGCCGTGGGCGGCGCCGTGCTGCTGACGGCGGCCGTCTGGCTGCTGCGGCGCGGGCGGGCGGGTGCGGCGTCGACGCGATCGGTACGCTCGAGGTCATGAGCATCGTCCCCGTGCCCCGCGTCGCCGTCATCGTCGTGGCGGCCGGCTCGGGACAGCGGCTCGGTGCCGGCGGGCCGAAGGCGTTCGTCGGCCTCGACGCGCACACGATCCTCCGGCACGCCCTGCGCGGGGTGTTCGGCGGGCCGGACGCGCAGGTCATCGTGGTCGCGCCCGACGACCGTGTCGGCGACGCGCAGACCGATGCCGTCGAGGCGGCCGGCGAGCATCGCGATCTCGTGCGCGTCGTCGCCGGCGGGGCTACGCGGCAGGCGTCGGTCGCGGCGGGGCTCGCCGCCGTCTGGCCCGACGTCGAGGTCGTGCTCGTGCACGACGCCGCACGCGCGCTGGCACCGGCATCCGTCTTCGCGCGTGTCGTGGCGGCGGTCGACGGCGGGCAGGATGCCGTCGTGCCCGTGCTGCCGGTCGTCGACACGGTCAAGCGGGTCGAGGGCGCGACGGTGCTGACGGGAGTCGACCGGGCCGGGCTCGCCGCAGCGCAGACGCCGCAGGGCTTCCGGCGCGACGTGCTCGAGACGGCGTACCGCGTCGCCTCGGCCGAGCACACCGACGATGCCGCGCTCGTGCAGGCCGCAGGATTCCCGGTGTTCACCGTGGCCGGCGACGAGCGCTCGTTCAAGATCACGACCCCCGCCGACCTGGAGCGCGCCCGCGGCCTGGTCGCGCCGATCCCGCCCGTGGTCGCGGCGCTCGACGCGCGTCCGATGCTGCCGCGGGTCGGTGTCGGCACCGACGTGCACGCCTTCGGCGGCGACGGCGCGCTGTGGCTCGCGGGGCTGGAATGGCCGGGCGAGCAGGGGCTGCAGGGCCACTCCGACGGCGATGCCGTGGCGCACGCCGTCGTCGACGCGCTGCTGGCGGCGGCGGGGCTCGGCGACATCGGCACGCACTTCGGCACCGACCACCCGGAGTACGCCGGCGCGCACGCCGCGGCGTTTCTGGTGCGCACGCGGGCGCTGCTGGCCGAGGCCGGCTTCGCGATCGGCAACGTGTCGGTGCAGGTGCAGGCGAACCGCCCGCGGTTCGCGGCGCGCCGGGCCGAGGCCGAGGCGGTGCTGTCGGCGGCGCTCGGCGCACCGGTGTCGGTGTCGGCGACGACGACCGACGGGCTCGGCTTCACCGGTGCCGGCGACGGTGTCGCGGCGTTCGCCGTCGCGCTCGTGGTGCCCGCGTAGTCCGCGCCGGGTACGGCCGAGGTCAGCCCTCCACGGCGAACGGCGCGGGGTCGCGCGGGCGCCGCGACCCCCAGGCCAGCAGCACGAGACCGCCGGCGAGGACCGTCAGCCCGACGACGGCGGCCGGCGACAGCTGCTCGCCGAGGACGGTCAGGCCGAGGATGCCGGCCGTCAGCGGCTCGGCGAGCGTCAAGGTCGCGGCGGTCGCGGCGGTGAGTCCGCCCAGGCCCCAGGTGAACAGCGCGTACGCCGCGGCGATCGTGACCAGCCCGAGCCACAGCGTCATCGCGATGCCGCGCGGGTCGGCCAGCCAGGACAGATCCAGGAACGGCAGCACGGCCAGCGACAGCACCGCCGATCCCGCGCCCATCGCGCCCACGACGGTGAAGGGATCCCACCCGGCGTCGAGCAGGCGCCGCTGTGCGACGGCGATGACGGCGAACGAAGCGCCCGCGCCGACCGAGCCGAGCAGGCCGATCGCATCGGTGCCGCCGACGGCGCCGGCCGATCCGCCGACGCCGAGCAGCGCGACCCCGATCGTCGCGAGTGCGGTCGCAGACACCCACGCCCGTGAGGGACGACGCCGGGTGAGCAGACCCTCCGCGATCCCGGCGAGCACGGGCGCCGACCCCAGCGCGATCACGGTGCCCACGGCGACGCCGTTGCGTGCCGTGCCGAGGAAGAACAGCGGCTGGTAGACGACCAGCGCCACGGCCGTCGCCGCCATGAGCCCTCCAGCGCGCGCGGTCCAGCGGGGCGCCGGCGCGGACCGCGCGCGGGCGCGGCGACGCGCGAGCAGGGCAGCGACGGCGGCGAGGGCGACGCCGCCGACGGCGAGGCGCATCGCGCCGACCGCGAGCGGCGTCGTGGCCTGCGGCCCCAGCGCCTGCGAGGTGCCGGTCGTGCCGAACAGCACGGCCGCAGCGAGGACGGCCAGGACGTGGAGCACCCTACAGTTCTACCGCGTGCCGGCACGGGACGCGCTCAGCGGACACGCGGGCGCGCGCCGGTAGGCTGGTGCGGTGACGGTTCGGCTCTACGACAGCAAGGCGCAGGCGCTGCGCGACTTCGCGCCCGCCGACCCCGGAAACGTCACGATGTACGTGTGCGGCCCGACGGTCCAGTCCGGTCCCCACATCGGACACGTCCGCGCCGCGCTGAGCTTCGACCTGCTGCGTCGCTGGCTCGAGCACCGGTTCGGCCGCGTCACGTTCGTGCGCAACGTCACCGACATCGACGACAAGGTGCTCGCGAACGCCACCGCCGACGAGTCCTGGTGGGCGCTCGCGTACCGCATGGAGCTCGCGTTCACGCGCGCGTATGCCGCCGTCGGCATCCGTCCTCCGACGTACGAGCCGCGCGCCACGGCATCCATTCCGCAGATGATCGAGCTCATCGGCCTGCTCATCGACCGCGGCCATGCCTACGCCGCGGCCGGCGACGTGTACTTCGACGTGCGCTCATGGCCGGCCTACGGTGAGCTCACGCGTCAGGGCGTGGACGCCATGGAGCCCGCCGCCGACGCCGACCCGCGCGGCAAGCGCGACCCGCACGACTTCGCCCTGTGGAAGGGCGCCAAGGCGGACGAGCCCGCCGACGCCGCCTGGGACTCCCCGTGGGGCCGCGGCCGGCCGGGCTGGCACATCGAGTGCTCGGCCATGAGCCGGCGGTACCTCGGGCCGGAGTTCGACATCCACGGCGGCGGGCTCGACCTGCGCTTTCCGCACCACGAGAACGAGTTGGCCCAGTCCGCCGCGGCCGGTGACGGCTTCGCGCGCCACTGGGTGCACAACGGTCTCGTGACCGTCGGCGACCAGAAGATGTCGAAGTCGCTGGGCAACGTCCTCCTCGCCGAGGACGTCCTCGGCGCGTACGACCCGCTCGTCGTGCGCTACGCGCTCGCCGCGGCGCACTACCGCTCGAGCCTCGACATCACGGCATCCTCGTTCGACGAGGCCGAGGCGGCGCTCGACCGCGTCCGCACCTTCCTCGAGCGCGCGGAGCGCGTCGCGTCCCCGGTCGTGAGCGACGCCGGTGACGCCACCGCCGACGCGATCCCGGAGGCCTTCGCGACCGCCCTCGACGACGACCTCGGGGTGCCGCAGGCGCTGGCCGCACTGCACGACGCGGTGCGCGCCGGCAATGCGGCGCTCGACGCCGGTGAGGCCGAGGCCGCTCACGCGGCGGCGCGGCAGGTGCACGCCATGGCGGGGATGCTGGGGATCGACCCCACCGACGACCAGTGGCGCGGCGCGGGCTCGGATGCCGCGACGTCCGCCCTCGATGCGCTCGTGCGCACCATGATCGACCAGCGCGCGCAGGCGCGCGCGGACAAGGACTGGGCGACGGCCGACCGCATTCGCGACGCGATCGCGGCGGCCGGCATCGCCCTCGAAGACGGTCCCGACGGGACGTATTGGAGTTTGAACAATGGCTAAGCCGGGCAACCCCTCCGCAGGCAGGGGCAAGAAGAAGGGCCCCACCAAGGGCACGGGCGGCAAGAACAAGCGCTCGCTCGAGGGTCGCGGGCCGACCCCCAAGGCCGAAGACCGTGCGTGGCACGTCGCCGGCAAGCGCAAGGCGGCCCAGGAGCGGTATGCCGCCGCCGGCGGCAGGGGCAAGCCGGGGCAGAAGCCCGGTTCGGGTCGGGGCGGCGGCAAGTCGAAGTCGGGCGACGACACCGAGACGGTCACCGGACGCAACTCGGTGCTCGAAGCGCTGCGGGCGAAGATCCCCGCGACGGCCTTCTACATCGCCCAGCGCGTCGAGATGGACGACCGCGTCAAGGAGATGCTCGCCATCACCAAGAACCGCGACATCCCGGTGCTCGAGGTCACGCGGCCCGAACTGGACCGGATGGCCGGATTCGACGGCGTCCACCAGGGCGTCGCGCTCAAGGTGCCGCCCTACGAGTACGCGCACCCGCAGGACCTGCTCGAGGAGATCAGCGCGACCGGGGTCCTCCCCTTGCTGGTGGCTCTCGACGGCGTCACCGATCCCCGCAACCTGGGCGCGATCATCCGCTCCACGGCGGCCTTCGGCGGGCAGGGGATCATCCTCCCGCAGCGCCGCTCGGCCAGCGTGAACTCGGCGGCGTGGAAGACGAGCGCCGGCGCGGCCGCCCGCATCCCCGTCGCGATCGCGCCGAACCTGACCACGACCCTCAAGGAGTTCAAGAAGCAGGGCGTGTTCGTCCTGGGCCTGGACGGCGGGGGCGACGTGTCGCTGCCGGCCCTCGACCTGGCCGACCGCCCCGTCGTGATCGTCGTGGGCAGCGAGGGCAAGGGCCTGTCGCGTCTGGTGACCGAGACGTGCGACCAGATCGTGTCGATCCCGATCTCGTCGGCCACCGAGTCGCTCAACGCGGGGATCGCGGCATCCGTCGCGCTCTACCAGGTCGCGACGCTGCGCGCTGCGGCGCAGTGACGCGCACGACGCGCAGCGCGCGTCGATCCCCGCGGAGATGAATTCACGGGAATGATTCCGGTCGGCACCGCGCTGTCCCCAGTGTCACACCCTCGAAAGGATTCTCATGGCACGCATCGCCGTCATCGGAGGCACCGGCTACGCCGGCTCGCACATCGTTCGCGAAGCCGCATCGCGCGGACACCAGGTGGTGTCCGTCGCCCGCAGGCTCCCCTCCGAGCGTGTGGACGGCGTCACCTACCTCGAGGGCACGATCCTCGACGTGCCGGGCCTGCTCGACCGGCTCGGCGACGTGGATGTCGTCGTCCAGGCGCTCGCGCCCCGCGGTGACATGGCGGGCAAGGCGCGGCCTGCGACGGCGGAGCTGTTCGCCGCGCTGCCCGAGACCGCCCGCCTCGGCGTCGTCGGCGGCGCCGGCGGCAGCCTCGTCGCCCCCGATGGTCCGCGCCTGATCGATGCGGGCTTCCCCGACGAGTACAAGGCCGAGGCGTTCGAGGCCATCGGCATCCTCGAGGACCTGCGGGCCGACACGAGCGGCAAGGACTGGTTCTTCATCCATCCCGCCGGCGGCTTCGGCGCCTGGAACGCGGGCGAGCGCACCGGCAGCTACCGCATCGGGGGCGATGTGCTCGTCACCGATGCGCAGGGCGAGTCGTACATCTCGGGCCCCGACCTCGGCGTCGCGTTCGTCGACGAGATCGAGAACCCGCAGCACGTGCGCGAGCGCTTCACCGTCGGGTACTGACCCTCAGACGAGGTCGCGCCAGTCGATCGAGCCGGTGTCGGTCTCGGCGTCCTCGTCCGACTCGATGACCGGCAGCGCCATCGTCTCGGTGGGCGGCCCCATGACGGTCGCCTCATCGCGACGATGGCGTAGCACGGTGTCGACGTAGCTCGACAGCGCCTCGGCGATCGGGACGGACCGGCCCTGCGCCTGCGACTGGTACCAGCGGTGCTCGAGCACCTGGTGGAACACCTCGGCGGGTTCGAGCTTGGCGCGCAGGTCCCACGGGATCGCCTTGATGACCGGCTCGAACACGCGGGTGAGCCACTCGTGCGCGACCATCTCCTCGTCCGACCCCAGTCGTGAGACGCGGGCGCGGAACTCGTCCATGTCGTTGAGCAGACGGCGGGCCTGGTTCTCCTGCACGTCGAGTCCGGTCAGGCGCAGCAGGCGCCGCTGATGGTGGCCGGCGTCGACGACCTTGGGCTGGATCAGCAGCTTCGTGCCGTCCCCGGTCGTCTGCATCGCCATCTCGCCGATGTCGAAGCCGAGTTCGTTGAGCCGATGCACGCGTTCGGTGATCCGCCACGCCTCGTTGGCGGCGAACGTCTCGGTGTCGGTGAGGGCCGCCCACAGCGAGTGGTAGGACGAGACGATGCCGTCGGCGATCGCGATCGCATCGACGCCGCCCTCCAGCCGTCCGCCGGCCTCGAGGTCCATGATCTCGCCGGCGATGTTGGTGCGCGCGACGTCGAGGTCGTGCTCGCGCTGGCCGCGCGTGAGGCCGCTCTCGTGGAGCTCACCGGTCTCGGCGTCGACGAGATAGGCGGCGAACGCACCGGCATCCCGTCGGAAGAGGGTGTTGGACAGCGACACGTCGCCCCAGAAGAAGCCGACGGTGTGCAGGCGCACGAGCAGCACCGCGAGCGCGTCGACGAGGCGACCCGCCGTGTCGGGGCGCAGCACCTGCGTGAACAGGGCGCGGTAGGGGAGCGAGAAGCGCAGGTGGGCGGTCACGAGGGCGGCCGGCAGTGACTCGCCGTCCGGTGTCGAGCGGCCCGAGATCGCGGCCACCCGGCTGACGCAGGGAACGTCGAGGCGCGCGAGCGATCCGAGCATCTCGTACTCGCGGCGGGCCATCTCGGCCGTGGTCTCCTTGACGGCGACGACGCGTCCGGACAGGTTCGCGAAGCGCACCAGGTGGCGGGAGATGCCCTTGGGCAGCGAGACGATGGTGTCGCTGCCCCACTCGCCCAGCGGAGTCGACCAGGGCAGGGCCAGCAGGCCCGCATCGACGCTGCTCGCCGTGATCGTCAGCGATTCCGCCACTGCCGCTCTCCCTGGGGTGCTCTAGGTGCTGCCGAAACGAGATGGATGCCGGGAATACGCAGCGGCGCGGGGGGTCAGCCGACCCGCCCGCGCCGCAGCGGTATGGAACGTTCGATCAGGCCGAAGCGATCGCCTTGTCGTTGAGGCGGTCGCCCGTCTCGAGGTCGAAGGCGTGCACGTGGCCGGGCTTGGCCGCGAGGGTCACGGTCTCGCCGGCGTTGGGGTGGCTGCGTCCGTCGACGCGGGCCACGATGTCGGCGCGCTTGCCCTCGATCTCGGTGTGGCCGTAGAGGTAGCCGTCGGCGCCGAGCTCCTCGACGAGGTCGACGACCACGCTGAGGCCCTTGCCGTCCGCCGGACCGACCTCGATGTCCTCGGGGCGGACGCCGATGGTGACCTGGCTGCCGTGCGCGCGGCCGACGGTGTCGCGGTCGAGCGGGACGACCTCGGAACCGAACCGGACGCCGCCCTCGGCGAGGTCGGAGGGGAAGAGGTTCATCGCGGGCGAGCCGATGAAGCCGGCGACGAACACGTTGTTCGGCTTCTCGTACAGGTCGCGCGGCGAGCCGACCTGCTGGAGCAGACCGTCCTTGAGGACGGCGATGCGGTCACCCATCGTGAGCGCCTCGGTCTGGTCGTGCGTGACGTAGACGGTGGTGACGCCGAGGCGGCGCTGCAGCGACGCGATCTGCGTGCGGGTCTGCACGCGGAGCTTGGCGTCGAGGTTCGACAGCGGCTCGTCCATGAGGAACACCTGGGGCTGACGGACGATCGCGCGGCCCATGGCGACGCGCTGACGCTGACCGCCCGAGAGGGCCTTCGGCTTGCGGGTCAGGTACTCCTCGAGGTCGAGGAGCTTGGCGGCCTCGAGCACGCGCTGGGCGCGCTCTTCCTTGCCGACGCCCGCGATCTTCAGGGCGAAGCCCATGTTCTCGGCGACCGTCATGTGCGGGTACAGCGCGTAGTTCTGGAAGACCATCGCGATGTCGCGGTCCTTCGGCGGGACGTCGGTCACGTCGCGGTCGCCGATGAGGATGCGGCCGGAGTTGACCTCTTCGAGGCCGGCCAGCATGCGCAGGGACGTGGACTTGCCACAGCCGGACGGGCCGACCAGGACGAGGAACTCGCCGTCGGCGACCTCGAGGTTGAGCTTGTCCACGGCGGGGCGCGTGCCCCCGGGGTACAGGCGGGTTGCGTTGTCGAACGTGACGGACGCCATGTTTTCTTCTCCTCCACCGGCAGGTACGTGCCGGACGATCCGTAGTGATGGAATGAGCGGGGGCTTGCCCGCACGCCCGCCATCGGGCGCATCCCCAGTATGACACGCGTGAAGACACGCGCGCGAAGGTGCACGCGTCTGGGCTTTTCCCAGCCTGTCTGACTAGCATCGTTGGGGTCGCCACGCCCGGGCGACGTCGCCGCCAGGTGCATTCACCTCCCGGCCCACGCTTGAGCAAGAGGTTTCATGTCCAGCGACGATTCGCAGAACGCGCCGCTTCCCAGCGACCGCCGTGAGGCGGTGCGCGAGAAGGCGCAGCAGGTGCAGGCCCGGCAGTCCCGCGCACGTCTGCTGCGCCGCTCCGGTCTGACCCTCGGTGCCGTCGCGGCCGTGGCCGCCGTCGCCGTGCTCGTCGTTTGGACGGTCGCGTCGACCGCGGCCAAGCCCCAGCTCTCTCCGGCGAACATCACCGATGACGGCTTCTCCATCACCGCGGTGACCGGGACCTCGGACTCGCAGCTGACGCTGGGGGATGCCGGTGCCGCCACCCCGACCGCCACCCCCGAGTCCGAGCGGTCCGCTGACGCGACCCCCGAGCCGACGCCGTCGGCCCAGCCGGCGGTCGCGATCCACGTCTACGTCGACTACCTGTCGCCGGGGGCGCGCGAATGGCAGGTCGCGAACGTGCAGCAGCTGAGCACGTGGGTCAACGAGGGCGCCGCGACGCTGAGCTACCACCCCGTGTCGATGCTGACGGCCAAGTCGAACGGCACGAAGTACTCGCTGCGGGCGGCGGGGGCGGCCGCGTGCGTCGCGACGTACTCGCCTGAGACGTTCTTCCGCTACAACAACGACCTGCTGACGCGTCAGCCCGACGTGGACTCGGACGGCTTCTCCGACACCGAGCTCGCGGACATCGCCCAGGCGGTGGGCGTCGACCAGCCCAAGCAGGTGCGCAACTGCGTCGAGGAGGGCTCGTTCCTGCTGTGGGCGAAGTCCGCCACCGAGCGCGCCGTCGCCGGCATCCCCGGGACCGATGGCCTCGCGCTCACGGGCACGCCGATGATCCTCGTGAACGGCCAACCGTACCTGGGCGCGCTCGACGACGCCGCCGAGTTCTCGCAGTTCGTGCTCACCAGCGCGAGCGACGCGTTCTACCGGACGCAGACCGAGACGCCGGCTCCGACGCCGACTCCGCCCGCCTCTCCCGCGCCGTCGCCGTCCGCGACGCCGTAGCCTCCGGGCCGCGCGCCGCCGATACACTGGATGCTCTGCCGGCTTGGCGCAATTGGTAGCGCACCGTACTTGTAATACGGGGGTTGCAGGTTCAAGTCCTGTAGCCGGCACCACAGGGACCTGATCAACGCACGAAATCGCCCCGAGTCTCCTTGTGGGATTCGGGGCGATTCGTCATTTACTCGGGGTGTTGAACCACGAGAAGAGCACTCGATCCGCGCTCGCGGTCACGTGAACAGGGCAGCGAGGCACGCCTCCGCCTCGAGAAGCTGCAGCTGTCGTCTTCGACGTCAATGTCGACCTCGAGGACATCGTCGGCGACGACGGTGAATGGCCGCTGCTGCCCGCGACCCGAACGTCTACGCCAGAGTGATCGTGTCCTCCGACTCCGACCTCACCGACCTCGGCCCGATCTGGGGTGCCCGCCTCATGATGCGCCCCAGAGACTTCGTCCGGCAGGCGATGTAGCTCACCGCCGCTTCGAGCGGTACGTACCCGCCTCGCGGAAGGCTCAGCATCATGCGGAATCAGCCGCGGTCGAAGTCCGCTAGCGAGTCGAACGGCTGCGTCCCTTCGAGACGCTCCGCGCCGGCCAGGAGGTCGGGGTGCAGTGTGGCTCGGGCCCCGAGGACTTCGACACCCAACAGCACCCCGTCTGCGTCCAGGTCGAGGATGACGGACCCATTCTGAGTCCGCACCTCCGGCGTGCGGACGGACCGGCCGGCCGTGCTCTCGTCGATGAGGTAGATGTAGGCGGCGTCCGCGGTGGCGTCGTAGGTGGTTCGCACGCTCGCCACAGTACTTGGCGGTGCGGACATCGGGGCGCCGGCGCGGCAACACGACCGCCGATGTCCGTGGTGCCGGCGCACGGGAGTTCCACCGGTGACGTGGACATCGACCGCGCCGCGGCGGGGGAGGATGGGGGGATGGACCTTCCCATATACCTCGTGAGCCTCGCGCTCAGCCTTGTCCTGCTCTACTTCATCGTCCGCGCGGCCGTCCTCAGCGCCCTCAAGGCGCACTCGGTCTGGGTGCACGACGGCGGGCTGGACGGCGCATCGTCGGCGCGCGCGGTGCAGCAGGAATGGCGCACGAAGCTCGCGAACGACGCCAGTACGGATCTGTGACCGCACCTTCTCGCCTCCCCGCCGGGATCGCGCTGACCGGCGCGGTGCTCGTCGGCATCATGACGGCCGTGCAGGCGCGCATCAACGGCCAGCTCGGCGTGCGCCTGGACGACGGCCTCGCCGCCGCGGCGATCTCGTTCGGCTCGGGCCTCGTGCTCCTCATCGTCGTCTCGGCCATCCTGCCCGCGGGCCGGCGCGGATTCGGGCGCCTCGTCACCGGCATCCGGGGGCGCACGATCCCCTGGTGGATGCTGGTGGGCGGCGCGGCCGGCGCACTGACGGTGGCGACTCAGGGGCTCGCGGTCGGACTCATCGGCGTCTCGCTGTTCACGGTCGGCGTCGTCGCCGGCCAGACGGTGCACGGTCTCATCCTCGACCGCATCGGCTACGGGCCGGCGGGCGTCGTCGCCGTCACGCTGCCGCGCCTCGCCGGGGGAGCGCTCGCCCTGGTCGCCGTCGCGCTCACGCTGACGCGCGGCGGCGCGCTCGCGGAGGTTCCGCTGTGGATGCTGATCCTGCCGTTCCTCACCGGCGCCGGGATCGCGTGGCAGCAGGCGACCAACGGCCGGTTGCGTCAGCGCGTAGGCACCCCGCTGACGGCGACGCTCGTGAACTTCATCGGCGGCACGGCGATCCTCCTCGTCGCGGCGGCCGTCTCGGCCGGCGTCAACGGCGCGCCGCGCCCGCTGCCGGCGGACGCGTGGCTGTACCTCGGCGGTCTGCTCGGCATGCTGTACATCATCCTGTCGGCGGCGCTCGTGGTGCATCTCGGCGTCCTGCTGCTGGGGCTCGGCGCCGTCACCGGGCAGCTCGTGGCCTCGCTCGCGATCGACGCGATCTGGCCGGCGCCGGCCAGTCCCGGCCTGCTCGCCGAGAGCACGACGGTGGTGGTGGCCCTCGCCTCCGTCGTCGTCGCGGCGGCGCCGTGGCGCCGACGGCGCCGATCCGCCGGGCCTCAGGCCTGAGAGGTGGCGGCGTCGGCCTCGCCGGGAGTCGCGGCATCCCGCGCCGTCGCGCCGGTGTCGGACTTCTTCCGGCCCGGCATGCGGCTCAGATGCGCGCGGGCGTCGACGGCCTTGCGGCGGCCGATGCGGGCGCGCGGCGGCTTGCCGCCGACGTAGAGCCAGCCGAGCAGCTCCTCGTTCTTCTTCAGCCCGTGCGCCTTGGCGACGGCCTTGCTGCGGGTGTACGAGCCGGTGCGCCAGAAGACGGCCCAGCCGGCGTCGTCCAGCAGCAGGCTCAGCACGTGGGCGACGCCCGAGGCGACGGCCTCCTGCTCCCAGCGGGGCACCTTGCTCTTGCGGTAGCTGGCGACGACGGCGATGAGCAGGGGAGCGCGCAACGGCTTGCCCGACGGCTTCTTGTCGCCCTCGCTCTTGGCGATCGCCTTGCCGAGCCGCTCGCGGTCCGCCCCGCGCAACTCGATGAGCCGCCAGGGGCGCAGCGACGAGTGGTCGGCGACGCGGCCGGCGGCCGACACGAGCGTGAGCAGCTCGGCGTGGGTGGGCGCCTCGTCGGTCACCTTCGACCACGAGCGGCGCGCGCGCACCGCCTCCAGCGCCCCGGACATCAGTCCTGCTGCGGGGCGAAGGCGAGCGAGAGCGAGTTCATGCAGTAGCGGTCGCCGGTGGGCGTGCCGAACCCGTCGGGGAAGACATGGCCCAGGTGCGAGCCGCAGTTCGCGCAACGCACTTCGGTGCGCACCATCCCGTGCGAGTCGTCCGCGATCAGCTCGACGGCCTCGGGGCGGATCGACTCGTAGAAGCTCGGCCAGCCGCAGTGCGAGTCGAACTTCGTCCCGCTCTGGAACAGCTCCGCGCCGCAGGCGGCGCAGGTGTACAGGCCCGCCCGCTGCTCGTCGAGCAGCTCGCCCGTCCACGGGCGCTCGGTGCCCGCTTCGCGCAGCACCGCGTACTGCGCGGGCGTCAGTTCGTCACGCCACTGCTCGTCGGTCTTGTCCACGCGATACGACATCATCTGCACCATCCCGTCATCATCGGCTCCGTGCCGTCATCGTCGACCCGTTCCTCCCTCCTATTCAACCCGACGATCGCCCGTGATGTTCCGGGCCGGCCGCACACGGAGTGGCAGCCCGCTCGCCGCCGGACGCGCGGCTACCGTGGAGGCGTGCCCCTCTCCGACCGCGACCGTGCGCTGCTCGACTTCGAAGCGCGCTGGCAGCGGCACACCGCCGCGAAGGAAGAGGCCGTGCGCGCCGAGCTGTCTGTGACCCCGGCCCGCTACTACCAGCTGCTGGGTCGTCTGATCGAGACGACGGATGCCGTGGCCTACGACCCCCTGCTCGTGCACCGTCTGCGCCGCCTCCGCGACGAGCGGGAGCGTGCGCGCGCGCAGCGTTCGAGCGTGGGCACAGCTTCGGCCGGGTAGCATTCTCTGGTGCCGAGAACGCCCGCTCCGAAGGACCGCTTCGACGACCTTCCCGCGGATCTGCAGCGCATCGGCGCGCATCGCGCCGAGCACCCGCGGATGCGCGGGAGCGTCGTGCTGCTGTGGTCCGCCGTCGCCGCCGTCGTCCTCATCGCCGTCGGCATCTTCGGGACGCTCATCGCGACCGGACGCATCTCGCTGGCGCCCGCGTCCTCGCCCGCCGCGACCTCCGAGGCGACCGCGGAGCCCGTCATCGACACGGAGTACGAGGTGCTGGTCCTCAACGCCACGTCCGAGCGCGGCCTCGCCGCGCGGGTGCGAGACCTCGTCATCGCGGCCGGCTGGGCTCCCGAGGACGTGCTCGACGGCGAGGCCGGCAGCACCGAGTTCGCCCAGACGACCGTGTACTTCGCGACGGCGGAGGACGAAGGCCCCGCGCGCGGGCTCGCGGACGCGATCGGGGGCGCCGAGATCGTCCTCGACCCGGTGTACCAGCCGGTCGACGATCCGGCGACCCCGGATGTCGACGAAAGCGACGTCCTCCAGCTGACGATCGTCGTCGGTCTCGACCGGACCAGTGACGGCGGCGCGACCACCGCGCCGTGACCCGCGCTCCGCGCGGCTTGCACTCGCCATGCCCGAGTGCCAGAATGGGTTAGCACTCACTTGACCCGAGTGCTAAAGACCTGAACGTCACATCCAAAAAGGACGACACACTTATGGCAAAGATCATCGCTTTCGACGAGGAGGCCCGCCGTGGCCTCGAGCGCGGTCTGAACACCCTGGCCGACGCCGTCAAGGTGACCCTGGGCCCGCGCGGTCGCAACGTCGTGCTCGAGAAGAAGTGGGGCGCTCCCACGATCACGAACGACGGTGTCTCGATCGCCAAGGAGATCGAGCTCGACGACCCGTACGAGAAGATCGGCGCAGAGCTGGTCAAGGAGGTCGCGAAGAAGACCGACGACGTCGCGGGCGACGGCACCACCACCGCCACCGTGCTGGCTCAGGCGCTCGTGCGCGAGGGCCTGCGCAACGTCGCGGCCGGCGCCGACCCCATCGCGCTGAAGAAGGGCATCGAGAAGGCCGTCAAGGCACTGTCCGACGAGCTGCTCGCCGGCGCCAAGGAGGTCGAGACCAAGGAGGAGATCGCCGCGACCGCGTCGATCTCGGCCGCGGACTCGGAGATCGGCGATCTCATCGCCGAGGCCATCGACAAGGTGGGCAAGGAGGGCGTCGTCACCGTCGAGGAGTCGCAGACCTTCGGCACCGAGCTCGAGCTCACCGAGGGCATGCGCTTCGACAAGGGCTACATCAACCCCTACTTCGTGACCGACCCGGAGCGTCAGGAAGCGGTCTTCGAGGACCCCTACATCCTGATCGCCAACCAGAAGATCTCGAACATCAAGGACCTGCTGCCGATCGTCGACAAGGTGATCCAGGAGGGCAAGGAGCTCCTCATCATCGCTGAGGACGTCGAGGGCGAGGCCCTGGCGACCCTGGTGCTGAACAAGATCCGCGGCATCTTCAAGTCGGTCGCCGTCAAGGCTCCCGGCTTCGGCGACCGTCGCAAGGCGCAGCTGCAGGACATCGCGATCCTCACCGGCGGCCAGGTCATCACCGAAGAGGTCGGCCTCAAGCTCGAGAACGCCACGACCGACCTGCTCGGCCGTGCCCGCAAGGTCATCATCACCAAGGACGAGACGACCATCGTCGAGGGTGCCGGTGACGCTGCGCAGATCGAGGGTCGCGTGACCCAGATCCGCCGCGAGATCGAGAACACCGACAGCGACTACGATCGCGAGAAGCTCCAGGAGCGTCTCGCCAAGCTCGCCGGCGGCGTGGCCGTCATCAAGGCGGGCGCGGCCACCGAGGTCGAGCTCAAGGAGCGCAAGCACCGCATCGAGGACGCCGTCCGCAACGCGAAGGCGGCCGTCGAGGAGGGCATCGTCCCCGGTGGTGGCGTCGCGCTGATCCAGGCCGGCCAGAAGGCGTTCGCCAACCTCGAGCTCACGGGCGACGAGGCGACCGGTGCGAACATCGTCAAGGTCGCCATCGAGGCTCCGCTGCGTCAGATCGCGCTCAACGCCGGTCTCGAGCCGGGCGTCGTCGCGAACAAGGTCGCCGAGCTGGCGATCGGTCACGGCCTGAACGCCGCGACCGGCGAGTACGTCGACATGTTCGCCGCGGGCATCATCGACCCGGCCAAGGTCACCCGTTCGGCGCTGCAGAACGCAGCCTCGATCGCGGGTCTGTTCCTCACGACCGAGGTCGTCGTCGCCGACAAGCCGGAGAAGGCGCCGGCCATGCCGGCCGACCCGACCGGTGGCATGGACTTCTGATCCAGGACCACTCGTAGACGCAGAACGGCCCCTCCCTCGGGAGGGGCCGTTCTGCGTCTCAGCGGAACAGGCTCGCCGCGGACTGCTCGGTCTGCGCGTACTGCTGCCCCGCCGACGCGAGCGCCGTGCTGATGTCGGCCAGCGCGGCGTCGACCTCGCGCTGCGCGGCGCGCCAGCGCTCGATCACGCCCTGGAACGCGACCGAGGCCGCGCCGGTCCACGAGCCCTGCAGCTGCGTGAGCTGCCCGAGCATCGACGTGGTCTCGGCCTGCACCCGCTCCCCGGTCGCGCGGATGGCGGCGGTGGCGTGCAGGACCTGGTCGCTGTCGACGCTGAAGACGGCCATGAGAGTGCTCCTTCCGGTGGTGGTCCCGCCACGCTAGGCGCCGCGGCGGCTCCGCGAGCGCGCGGCACCGGCATCCGTGGACGGAACGGCCGATCGGGATGCTGGGGAGGAGGAGTTCACTCGTCCCGGTGCAGCCGCTGCAGCGGCTGGGTCTCGATCAGCAGGTGCTCGGCGGCATCGCGCGGCTCGGCCAGGGGGAAGGCGATCCGGAAGGTCGCACCCCCGCCGGGCGTCTCGGTCACGTCGATGGACCCGTGCAGGGCGTCGACGATGGAGGCGACGATCGACAGGCCCAGGCCCGAGCCGCCGGTCTCGCGCGTGCGCGACGAGTCCGCCCGCCAGAAGCGTTGGAAGATCTTCTCGCGGATCTGCTCGGGAACGCCCTCGCCGTGGTCGACGACGGCGATCCAGCCCATGCCGCCCGCCCGGTCCACGCCGACGGCGACCTCGATCGGTGATCCCGCCGGCGTGTAGCGCCGCGCGTTGCCGAGCAGGTTCGCGACGACCTGACGGATGCGGTTCTCGTCGCCGAGCACGACCGGCTCGAGCCGGCGGTCCGGTGCGGGTGACGCCGGCGGCACCGTGATCGGCTGGGTCAGCGCGACGCCGGGCGGCATCTTCTCAGACGCCGGCCGCGGCCGACGTCGCAGCAGCGACAGTGTCGCCCCGGCCAGGCCCCCGCCGCCGCCGGGCGCGCGGCGACGTGCGGCGATCGGCTCGGTCACCGGCGCGGGCTCCTCCGGGGGCCGGGGGGCGGGCTCACCGCCGACGTCGACGAGGGCGACGCCGCGATCGGGAGCGGTCGCGCGCATGTCGAGCACCGCATCGCGGGCGATCGGGCGCAGATCGATCGGCTCGATCACGAGGTCGCGCCGCTCGTCGAGGCGGGCGAGGGCGAGCAGATCCTCGACGAGGGCGCCCATGCGGATCGCCTCCTTCTCGATCCGCTCCATCGCCTGCGTCGTCTGCTCCTCGTCGGCGATCGCGCCCATCCGGTACAGCTCGGCGTAGCCGCGGACGGTGACCAGCGGGGTGCGCAGCTCGTGGCTCGCGTCGCCGATGAAGCGCCGCATCTGCTGGACGGTGGCGTCGCGCTGACCGAGCGCGCGGTCGATGCGGTCGAGCATCGCGTTGATCGCGGTCTTGAGCCGGCCCACCTCGGTGCCCGGTGCGATGTCGGTCATGCGCTGGCGGAAGTCGCCGGCCGCGATCGACATGGCCGTGTCTTCGACCTGACCGAGGCCGCGGAAGGTGAGGGTGACCAGCCAGCGGGTCAGCAGCGCGCCGCCGACGATCGTCAGGAGGGCGAGGATCGTGTAGATCCCGATGAAGTTCGCGACCGTCTGGTTCACGCTCGACAGCGGGATCGCGACCAGCTGGGTCTGGCTCTCGCGCACGCCGGGCAACTGCAGCACGTCCACGCTCGCGTGGAAGTCGCGGCTGCCGTCGGCCGACGCGAGCTCGAAGGGAGCGGTGCCCTCGATGATCGTCTTCTGCAGCGGGAAGGACTCGGGGAACTCCGGCGGGAGGCCGCCGCTGCCGCCCGCGGTCGCCAGCAGGTCGCCCTCCGGCGCGTACACCGCGACGAAGTACTGCGTCGGGGCGGCCGCGTCGTCGACGCGGAACGTCGGGACGCCGTCGTCGACCTCGACCGTCATGAGCGTGCTGGTCAGGTCGGTCGAGACGATCGAGCGCAGCTGCTCGTCGATCGCCGTGATCTGCGCGGTGCGGAGGAAGACCATCGTGCCGATGCCGGCTGCGAACAGCCCGACGGCCAGCAGCGCCACGGTCACGCCCGTCACCTTGGCGCGCAGGCTGATGCCGCGCCACCACGCGGTGACGCGGTCGTTCCTCTTGGCGTGCGCGGCCAGGGGGCGCCTCCCGGGCTCTAGGACGACTTGCCCGCCTTGAGCATGTAGCCGAAGCCGCGCTTGGTCTGGATGAGGGGCTCCGAGGAGTGCGGATCGATCTTGCGGCGCAGGTAGGAGATGTAGCTCTCCACGATCCCGGCATCGCCGTTGAAGTCGTACTCCCACACGTGGTCGAGGATCTGCGCCTTGCTGAGCACCCGGTTGGGGTTGAGCATGAGGTAGCGCAGCAGCTTGAACTCCGTGGGGGACAGGTCGATCGACACGTCGCCGACGAGGACGTCGTGCGTGTCCTGGTCCATCGTCAGTTCGCCGGCCTTGATGCTCGACTCCTCGTCGGTCTGCATCGTGCGCCGCAGGATCGCCTGCAGACGGGCGACGATCTCGTCGAGGCTGAACGGCTTGGTGACGTAGTCGTCGCCGCCGGCGTTGAGCCCTTCGATCTTGTCCTCGGTCTCGTCCTTGGCCGTCAGGAACAGGATCGGCGCGGTGTAGCCGGCGCCCCGCAGGCGCTTGGTGACGCTGAACCCGTTCATGTCCGGGAGCATGACGTCCAGGATGATGAGGTCGGGTTCCTCCTCCAGCACGGCGGAGATCGTCTGGGCGCCGTTGGCGACAGCGCGTACCTGGTAGCCGGCGAAGCGGAGGCTCGTGACCAGCAGGTCCCGGATGTTCGGTTCGTCGTCCACGACGAGGATGCGCGGTGCGGTCATAGGCCCATATTGGCACCGGAATCCATCAGTTCGCTGGATATGCCCGTCGGTTCTCCCGATGTCCCCGCCCGTCGCGCGGGCACGCCGGGGTCACTCGGCGAGTGCTCCGTGCACGATGCGCGCGACGACGGGACGGATCTCGGCGGCCGGATCGACGGTCAGGCGATGCAGGACCAGGCCCTCCAGGCCCGCCATGGCGGCGCGGGCGGCGCCGTCCGCGTCGGCGACGCCGATGCGTGCGAGCAGGTCGCGCATCCACTGCGCGAAGATCCGCCGCTGCGCCAGGAGCGGCTCGAGCAGGCCCGGTTCCGACGCCGCCTCCAGGAACAGCGCGTAGCGGGCGCGCGACCGCGCGGCGAACGGGCCCGTCTCGGCGGCGATCATGGCGCACAGCGCGTCGACCAGCCCCGCCGCGTCTTCGGGGACGGTGCCGGCGCCGCCGAGGTCGGCGCGCTCGGACTCGGCGATCCACGTGATGAGGCCCGCGACGAGCGCTTCGCGTGTGCGGAACCAGTTGGAGGTCGAGCCGCGGGGGAGCCCCGCCCGCTCGTCCACGCGCGCGTGGGTGAGGGCGCGGATGCCCTGCTCGCCGACCAGTGCGATCGCGGCATCGAGCGCACGGGTGCGCGTCGTGGATTTCATACTACGAACGTAGTACCATCTCGTCATGGACGAGCGCAGGGATGCCGGAGGCGTGTCGGAACGGACGATCGCACTGCCCGGACTCGAGGTCCGCATCGCCGAGAGCGGTACCGGTCCCGCCGTCCTGCTGCTGCACGGATTTCCGCAGACCTCGCGGGAGTGGGCGCGCGTGATGCCGCACCTCGCCCCCGTAGCCCGCGTCGTCGCGGCCGATCTGCGCGGATCCGGCGGCACCGGCGCGCCGGACGGGTCGTACCGGCGGGAGGTGCTGTGCGGCGATGCCGTCGCGCTGCTGGACGCGCTGGGCATCGAGCGGGCCGTCGTCGTGGGGCACGACGTCGGCGCGCTGGCGGCGCTGGCGCTCGCCGTGGCGCACCCCGATCGGGTCTCGCGCCTGGTCGTGCTGTCGGTGCCGCCGCTCTACCTGCGCCTGACCTGGTCGATGCTCGGGTCGGTCCGGTACCTGTGGTTCCAGTACGCGCTCGCGGTGCCCGGCCTCGGCGCGCGGCTGCTCAGCCGGGGACGGCAGCGGCTGCCCCGCTGGCTGTTCGCGAGGTTCGCCAGCAGTGCCGGCGGCGTGCCCGAGGCCGATGTCGCCGTCTACCTCGCCGAGCTGCGCGACCCCGCGCGGGCGCGGGCCGGCTCGCGCACGTATCGGCAGCTGATCGTCCCCGAGTTCCTGCGCATCGTGCTCGGCCGCTACCGGACGCGGCTGCCGGCCATGCCGACGCTCGTGCTGCTCGGCGCGGAGGACCCGATCATCCCGCTCGACGCGCTCGAGGGCGTCGAGCGGCACGCGACGGACGTGCGCATCGAGATCGTGCCCGGAGCGGGGCACTACCTCGTCGACGAGCAGCCCGCCGCCGTGGCCGAGCACATCGCGCGCTTCGCGGGTCTGGCCGCCGACGGTCGGTAGGGCCCGCGGCGGATCGGTCCGCCCGCTGCGCCGCGCCCTCCGTCGCATCGGCGAGGATGGACGCATGTCCTTCACCGCCGAGCCCGCATCCGAGCCCGCACCCGCCCCGGCATCTGCACCCGCATCGCCGTCCGCGCCCGCCGCGGCCCCTCTCCCGGTTCCCGTCCGCGTGCCGCGTCCGCTCCCGTCCGACGCGGCGACGGGACTCGCGTTCCACCGGCTCGTGTTCGCCCGGCAGCGCCGCGGCTGGGCCACGCCGCTGCTGGTCGGGCTGCTGGGGGCGGCGTTCTACGCGGCGATGCTCGGCATCGTCGTGGTCGCGCTCATCGCGATCGCCCTCGCCGTCCCCGAGGCCGGGTTCGCGCTCCTGAGCCTGGGCGAGGGCGTCATGTTCGACCTGACCGATCCGCTGCTGATGATCCTCGTGCTGGGCACGATCGCGCTCATGCTGCCGGCCTACCTGCTGGCCTCGCTCATCGTCAACGGACGGCGCATCGGGCTCATCTCCTCGGTGGCGGGGCGGCTGCGCTGGCGATGGATGCTGGTGTGCTTCGGCATCGCCGTCGGCGTCACGGCCGTCGCCTCGGCGCTGTCACTGCTGCTGCCGGGCGAGCCGGGTGAGCTCGACGGCGTCCTCGCGCCGCAGGACAACCCGCAGCTGTGGTCGATGCTGATCCTCCTGCTGCTGCTCGTGCCGTTCCAGGCCGCCGCCGAGGAGTACGTCTTCCGCGGCTACCTGCAGCAGGCGATCGGCCGGTGGCTGCGGCATCCCGTGTTCGCCATCCTGCTGCCGGTGCCGCTGTTCGTGCTCGGCCACCTCTACGACCCGCTCGGCCAGGTCGCCGTCGGGCTGTTCGCCGTCGTCGCCGGCTGGCTCACCTGGCGCACGGGCGGGCTGGAGGCGGCGATCGCGCTGCACATCGTCAACAACCTGCTCGCGTTCCTGCTCGCGCTCGCCGGGCTGTCGGATGTCAACGCGAGCGCGCCCGGCTGGCAGAGCCTCGCGTTCTCGGCGCTCCTGCTGGCGGGGTTCGCGGTCGCGGTCGAGCTGGTCTACCGGCGCGGGCGGATCGGGCGCACGCTCGTGCTGACCGGCGCCGTCACGCGGCCGTGAGCTCGTCCGCGTCGAGGATCGTGTAGCTATAGCCCTGCTCGGCGAGGAACCGCTGACGGTTCTGGGCGAAGTCCTGATCGACCGTGTCGCGGGCGATGAGCGTGTAGAAGCTCGCCGTCTGCGCCGTGCTCTTCGGCCGCAGCAGGCGACCGAGGCGCTGCGCCTCCTCCTGCCGGGAGCCGAACGACCCCGACACCTGGATCGCGACCGAGGCGTCGGGCAGGTCGATCGAGAAGTTCGCGACCTTCGAGACGACCAGCACCGGCAGGCGCGCCTCGCGGAACGCGGCGAAGAGGACTTCACGCTCGTCGACGGGCGTCGCTCCGGTGATCTTGGGGGCATCGAGCGCCTCGGCGAGCACATCGATCTGATCGAGGTACTGGCCGATCACGAGGATCTGCTCGCCGGCGTGCTTGGCGACGAGGTCGCGCACGACGCGGATCTTGGCGTGCGCGGTGGCGGCGAGCCGGTAGCGCTCGTCGTCGGCGGCCGCGGCGTACTCGAGGCGGTCCGAGGGCGGCAGGTCGATGCGGACCTCGTAGCAGACGGCGGGGGAGATGAAGCCCTGCGCCTCGATCTCCTTCCACGGCGCGTCGAACCGCTTGGGCCCGATGAGGCTGAACACGTCGCCCTCGCGGCCGTCTTCGCGCACGAGGGTCGCGGTCAGTCCCAGCCGGCGGCGCGCCTGCAGGTCGGCGGTGAGCTTGAAGACGGGCGCCGGAAGCAGATGCACCTCGTCGTACACGATGAGACCCCAGTCGAGCGCGTCGAGGAGGGCCAGGTGCGCGTACTCGCCCTTCCGCTTCGCGGTGAGGATCTGGTAGGTCGCGATCGTGACGGGCTTGATCTCCTTGATCTGGCCGGAGTACTCGCCGATCTCCTCGGGTGTGAGCGAGGTGCGCTTGAGCAGCTCGTCGCGCCATTGCCGCGCGCTCACGGTGTTGGTGACGAGGATGAGCGTCGTCGTCTTGGTGTCGGCCATCGCCGCGGCGCCCACGAGCGTCTTGCCCGCGCCGCACGGGAGGACCACGACGCCCGAGCCGCCCTCGGTGAAGATGTCGACGGCCTTGCGCTGGTAGGGGCGCAGGTTCCAGCCGTCCTCGTGCAGCGCGATCTCGTGCGGCGTGCCGGGGGTGAACCCGGCGTGGTCCTCGGCGGGCCAGCCGATCTTCAGCAGCTCCTGCTTGATCTGGCCGCGCGCCCACGCATCGACGACGAAGCGGTCCGGTGCCGGGTGCGACAGCAGCAGCGGCTGGATGCGCTTGTTGCGGGCGACCTCCGCCAGCACCGCCTCGTCGGTGGAGCGGAGGATGAGCACGCCGTCGTCGTCCCGCTCGATCACGAGACGGCCGTACCGGCCGACCGTCTCGCGGATGTCGATGGACACCGACGGCGGCACCGGGAAGCGGGACCAGCGCTCGAGGGTCGCGAGCATGTCCTCGGCGTCATGGCCGGCCGCACGCGCGTTCCACAGCCCCAGCCGCGTGACGCGATAGGTGTGGATGTGCTCGGGCGCGCGTTCGAGTTCCGCGAAGATCGCGAGCTCGTGTCGCGCGTTCTCCGCATCGGGATGCGCGACTTCGAGGAGCACCGTGCGGTCGCTCTGGACGATGAGGGGGCCGTCAGCCATAACGTACGAGTCTACCGGCGAGGCGGCGGGCGGGGCTCTACGGCGCGGCGTCGACGCGCGTGACCGCGACGATGCTCGAGATCGGCAGGGTCCGTTCGACGTCGGCGGCGCGGTCTCGTCCGCGCAGGCGTCCGCCGCCCAGCCCGGCCGCTTCGACGGTCACCTCGCGATCGCTGCCGTCGGGCAGTCGCACGATGAGGGTGACGACGGCGCGGGCGCGCACGGCCTGCTCGAGCTCGCGTTCGAGCCAGGCCGCGTCGGCGTTCTCGCTGTGCGCCGAGCGCAGCCGGGCCAGCAGCGGCGCGTAGGTCTGCGCCGGCGACGGGTCGGGAGCGGGCACTCCGGCGAGGCGCTGCCGGTCGAGCACGCGGGGCTCGCCGTCGGCCCCGACGGCCAGGACCGGGTACCGGGCGTCGGCCAGCATCCAGAACGCCGTCTCGGGGCTCGCGCGCGTGATCAGGGCGTCGCCGTCGGCGATCAGTCCCAGCGGGCGCAGCGCCTGGTCGACGGCGATCGCCTGCACGTACTGCTGCTCGCCGCTGATGCGCGTGCGTCCCGACCAGTCGGGACCGACCCGGACGCTGCCGTGCACGGCCGCTCCGCGCTCGATCTCGTACGCCAGCGGCTGCGGCAGTCCGGTCAGCGACAGGGCGGTGAGGAACTCGCGCAGCGACTCGGCGGTCTCGCCTCCGGTGAGCGCCGCGCCGATCGTCTCGGCGGTGAACCGGTAGGTCGACGCCTGGGCGCGGGACTCGCGGCGCGCCATCGAGCGCAGCCGCCGGTCCAGCTGCGGATCGAGCGGCCCGGGAGCGATCGCCGTGAGGTCGTTCTGCAGGAAGACCCGGTCCACCTCGTGCGGCAGCAGCTCCTGCAGCGCCGGCTCATCGGCATCCGCGCCCGCCGCCAGCCCGATCGCCCAGGTCGGCGGCGTGCCGTCGGGGGCGATGAGGGCCCAGTGGGTCACCAGCGTGCGCAGCCGCGCGGCCCGGCCGGGCCACGCCGGGTCGAAGGGGAGCGCGCCGGGCCACTGCTCGACGGGGATCCAGCCTCCGTGCGCGTCGCGCAGTGCGGGCGGGAGGGCGGCGCGCAGCCGGCGCGCGACCCGGTGCCAGCGTTCGACGGTGCGGGCGCCGAGCCACGACAGGCCGTCGGCGGTGACGAGCCACTGCCGGTCGACGGCCGCGATCAGCCCGGCCAGCTCCGCGATCGCGATGAGCTCGTCCGCGTCGGCCGCGGTGGGCGCCGCGCCCAGTTCGACGAGGCGGCGGCGGTCGGTGGCGCCGAGGGCGCCCGTGCCGATGCGGGTGAGGGGAGCGGTCGCCGTCAGCTGCAGGATGTCGGCCAGCGCGGCGGCGGCCGCGAACGCACGCTCCGCGGTCTGCGCGTCGCTCTCGGCCGGGAGCGCGGCAGGGGTGCCGGTGTCGACGCGGGTCAGCGCCGCACGCGCGTCGACGACGGCGCCGTACGGGATGCCGTCGTCGCCGACGAGCCCGACGGCTCCGAGCGTGTCGCGGGCGGGCCGTGCGACGGGTGCGCCCTCGGCGATCGCCTCATCGAGGGCGGCGACCGTGGGGGCGCTGAGCGTCGTGAGGGCGCGCGTCAGCTGCGCCGGATCCAGCAGCGCCTCGGCCGCATCGAAGTGATCGGCCCAGGTCGCCGACGCGGAGATCCCGCGCGCGGCCAGCAGCCGGGCCAGCGCATCGTCGTCCCACTGCGCGAGCCGTGTCGCGAGCGCGCGGGCGTCGGAGGCTGCCACGTCAGTGCCCCTTGTTGGCCCGTCCCCGTCGGATGAACGTCATGATGAGCACCGCCATCATCAGGATGAAGGCCAGCGGCGGCGCGATCCAGACGATCGCGCCCGTGGTCGGCCACAGGCCGCTCTGCATGTCGGCGCCGTTGGACGAGCCGATCATGATCGCGAAGAAGCAGGCGATCGACAGGACCAGCAGGCCGAGCGACATGAACGCCAGGATCCGGTCGATACGGCGGACGGGGAGGCCCTCACCCGAGGTTGGCGTGCTCATTCCGCCCAGCCTACTGCGTCCCCGCGCGCACGTCCCCGCGTCGACGTCCTCGCTGTGCCGTAGTCTTGACGGCGGGGCTGAGACGGTCCCGTCACGCGCGCGCCCGTGCGGCGTGATTCAGGTCAGAGCGAGGTTGAGATGCCCACCGGCAAGGTCAGGTTCTACGACGAGGCGAAGGGGTTCGGCTTCATCACGACCGATGACGGCCAGGACGTCTTCCTGCACGCCACCGCGCTTCCCGACGGACTGACGTCGATCAAGCCCGGCACCCGCCTCGACTTCGGCGTCGCCGACGGCCGGCGCGGCCTGCAGGCCCTCGCCGTGCGCGTGCTCGACGCGCCGGTGAGCCTGTCCAAGCGCAACCGCAAGCCCGCCGACGACATGGCGGTCATCGTCGAGGACCTCGTCAAGCTCCTCGACGGCATCGGCGGCGATCTGCGTCACGGGCGCTACCCCAGTGCGGGTCACGCCCAGAAGATCGCGGCCGTGCTCCGCAAGGTGGCCGATGAGCTCGATGCCTGAGCAGCCGGCTGACGCGCGCCTGCTGAACTCCCACGATCTCGCGCTGGCCGCACTGCGCGAGATCACGCCCGAGGCCACCGTCGGCGCGCCCGCCGGCTACACGCTCGAGGACGACGGCGTCGTGTCGCTGCGCTTCGCGAACCGGCTCGAGGGATACCCGGGCTGGTTCTGGACCGTGAGCATCGCGGTCGTCGACGACGCCGAGCCGACCGTGCTCGAAGTCGAGCTGCTGCCCGGCGACGGTGCGCTGCTCGCCCCCGAGTGGGTGCCGTGGGCGGAGCGGCTCGCCGAGTACCAGGCGGCGCAGGCGGCCTCGGCCGAGGCCGACGGCGGCCCGTCCGAGGACGAGGACGCCGAGCTCGACGAGGACGACCACGACGGAGACGACCTCGACGGGGACGACCTCGACGATCTCGATGACCTCGACGCGGCGGACTTCGACGCGGACGGATCGCCCATCCTCCACGCCGGCGACCTCGACGGCGTCGACATCGACGAACTCGACGAGGACGCCGCCGACGACGACACGGACGACGAAGACGCGGACGACGAAGACGACGCGGACGACGAAGAAGACGACGACGCGGACGACGAAGACGACGACGAGGACGAGCTCGACGAGGACGCCGACGACGCGGACGAGTGATCCGCGCCGCTCGGCGACCGCGTCAGCGGACCTCGAAGGACACCGCGTGCAGCACGTCGTCGCGCGAGGACGGTCCGACGAGCAGCTCGAACGCGCCCGGCTCCACGATGCGGCGACCGGCGGCGTCCACGATCGTGCAGTCCGCCGCGGCGACCGCGACCTCGATCGTCGAGGTCTCGCCGGCGGCGAGGTCGATGTGGCGGTACGCCTTGAGCTCCTTGTCGGCCCAGCTCACCGAGGTCACGCTGTCGCGCACATAGACCTGGACGATCTCGTGCGCCGGGCGTGAGCCGGTGTTGCGCAGCGTCACGCGCGCGCGGACCGTATCGGCCGCGCCGACGACGGGGGTGAGGATCTCGACGTCCTCGTACGCGACGGTCGTGTACGACAGCCCCTCGCCGAACGCGTGCGCCGGGCTCTGCGTGAGGTCGGCGTAGCGGTCGCCGTGCTGGCCGCGGATCTGGTTGTAGTACGTCGGCTGCTGGCCGGCGTGCCGCGCGAACGAGATCGGCAGGCGGCCGGCCGGCTCGATCAGCCCGAGCAGCAGCTCGGCGATCGCCCGCCCGCCCTGCATGCCGGGGTTCGCGACCCACACCAGCGACGCGTCGCGCACCGCGTCGGGCAGCACGAGCGGCTTCGACGCCAGCAGCACGACCACCAGCGGGGTGCCCGTGGCCGCCAGCGCCTCCAGCAGTGCGCGCTGCCCGCCGATCAGCTCGAGCGTCGCGGTGGAGCGGCCCTCGCCGACCAGCTCGATCCGGTCGCCGACGACCGCGACGACGACGTCCGACCGCTCGGCGACGGCGACCGCCTCGGCGATCTGCGCCGCATCGGGTTCGCGCGGCACCACGACGGGCGGGCGGGGCTGCCCGTCCGGGAAGAACGACCCGGCCGGGTCGTCCGCGAGGGTCAGGATGCCGGCGCCTGCCGCGTGCGCGACGGTCCAGTCGGCGGGGGCGAACGCGCGCAGCCCGTCGAGCACGGTGGTGATCTGTCCGCGCGGGTGGCCGTCCGGCATCCAGTCGACCTGCCCGGACGAGCCGGCCCAGTCGCCCAGCTGCGTCTGCGCGTCGTCGGCGAGCGGTCCGACGACCGCGATCCGATGCGCGCGGCCGGCCGGCAGCGCGCGGCCGTCGGCGCCGGCGGTGAGCCCGCCCGCCAGCGGCAGGGTGCCGTCGTTGCGCAGCAGCACGAGCGAGCGACGGGTCACGGCGAGGTTGAGCTCGGTGTGGGCGGCGGTCGCGATGACGGCGCGGATGCGCTCGGGGTCGGGCAGGCGCGGGTTCTCGAACAGGCCGAACCGGAACTTCAGGCTCAGCACCCGGGCGACCGCCCGGTCGATGTCGGCCTCGTCGAGCAGTCCCGTGGCGACGGCCTCGAGCGCGCCCTCGAAGAACTGCGGCGTGGTCATGACCATGTCGTTGCCGGCCTTCACGGCCGCCGCGGCGGCGTGCGCGTAGTCGGGCTGCACCTTCTGCTCCCACACCATGCGGCCGATGTTGTCCCAGTCGGTGATGAGCGTGCCGGTGTAGCCCCACTCGCCGCGCAGCACGTCGCTGAGCAGCCAGTCGTTGACCGTGATGGGCACGCCGTCGGTGGTCTGGTAGCCGAGCATGAAGGTCTGGCATCCCTCACGGGCGACCCGCTCGAACGGGGGCAGGAACCACGATCGCAGCTTGCGGCGCGAGATGTCGGCCTCGCTCGCGTCGCGGCCGCCCTGGGTCTCGGAGTAGCCCGCGAAGTGCTTGGCGGTCGCGAGGATGGCGTCGGGGTCGCCGAGGCCGCGGCCCTGGTAGCCGCGCACCATGGCCGAGGCGAGCTCGCCGATGAGGAACGGGTCCTCGCCGAAGGTCTCGTTCACGCGTCCCCAGCGCAGGTCCCGCGCGATGCACAGCACGGGCGAGAAGGTCCAGTGGATGCCGGTGGCGGCGACCTCGGCCGCCGTCGCCCGGGCGACCCGCTCGACGAGGGCGGCGTCCCAGGTCGCGGCCATGCCCAGCTGGGTGGGGTAGATGGTCGCGCCCTCCCAGAACGAGTGGCCGTGGATGCAGTCCTCGCCGACCAGCAGCGGGATGCGCAGCCGCGTCTGCGCCGTCAGCTCGGCGGCGCGCTGCACCTTCTCGGGTGAGGTGTGCAGGATCGAGCCGGCGTGCCTGGTCAGCACGATCTCGTCGAGGTCCTCGCGCGCGTCCAGCTGCAGCATCTGCCCGACCTTCTCGGGCAGGGTCATCCGCCCGAGAAGGTCGGCGACGCGATCCTCGGTGGCCAGCGAGGAGTCGAGGTAGGGCGCGGTCGACAGGTCGACGGGGGTCATGAGGCGTGTTCCTTGCGGTCGGCGGGGTGGGGGACGTCGTCCATGCGGACGGCGGTGACGGGGTCGTTCACGTTCATGCCCTTCTTCTTCATCGCCCGGGCGCGCTCTCCCGCCGAGCGCAGGCGGGGGTTGACGTACTCGTCGATGCCGAAGTTGATGAGCGACAGCGCCACGCCGATGGCCGCGATGCACAGCCCCGGGGGCAGGTACCACCACCACTGGTTCTGCTGGAACGCGCCCTGGGCGGACGCCCAGTTCAAGATGGTGCCCCAGTTGTAGGTCGTCACGGGGATGACGCCGATGTACGACAGCGTCGTCAGGCTGAGGATCGCCGCGGTGACCGTCCCCACGAAGCTCGCGGCGATCAGGGCCATCAGGTTCGGCAGCATCTCGATCGTGATGATGCGGCGCAGGGGCTCGCCGTTGGCGCGCGCGGCCTGGATGAAGTCGCGGTTGCGCAGCGACATCGTCTGGGCGCGCAGCACCCGCGCTCCCCACGCCCAGCCGATGAGGCCGAGCACGGCGGCGATCACCCACAGCGGCGGGTCCTCGAACATCGAGGCCACGATGATGATCAGGGGCAGACCCGGGATCACCAGGAACACGTTCGTCAGGGCGGACAGCCCTTCGCTCTTCCAGCCGCTGAGGTAGCCCGAGATCACCCCGATCGTGATCGCGATGAGCGTCGCGATGGCGGCGGCGAGGAATCCGACGACGATCACGCCGCGCGTGCCGTGGATGACCTGGCTGAGCACGTCCTCGCCGATGTGCGTCGTGCCCAGCCAGTGCTGGGCCGAGGGCGGCTGGAAGCGCGCCGTGTGGTCGACGGTGGTGGGGGAGAAGGGCGCGAGCACGTCGGCGAAGATCGCGACCAGCACGAAGAAGCCGAGGATCGCCAGTCCCGTGATCGACTTGCCGTTGCGGAACATCGCGAAGGCGCCGCCGAGCTTGGCCCATCTGCTCTGCCGGCTCGTCGGGTCCGGCGCGGCTGCGGCGGTGCGGATGCCGAGGGTGGCGGGAGTGGTCATGGCTCAGGCCTCCGTCTGGCGGGTGCGCGGGTCGAGGAAGGCGTAGGCGACATCGGCGAGGATGTTCGCGACGAGCACCGAGATGGTGATCACCAGGAACACGCCCTGCATGAGCGCGTAGTCCTTCGCGTTGGTCGCGTCCAGCAGCAGCTTTCCGATGCCGGGGTAGCTGAAGACCATCTCCATGACGATCGTGCCGCCGACGATGAAGCCGATCGACAGGGCGAAGCTCTGGATCTGGGGCAGCACCGCGTTGCGTGCGGCGTAGCGCCAGAGCACGCGGCTGTTCGGCATGCCCTTGGCCTGCGCCACCGTGATGTAGTCCTCGTCGAGCACCGTGAGCATCATGTTGCGCATGCCCAGCATCCAGCCGCCGAGCGAGGCGATGACGATGGTCAGCGCGGGCAGCGTGCCGTGGTGGATCACCTGGCCGATGAACTCGAGCGACCACTCCGGCCGGACGCCGACGCCGTACGCCTTGCCGATGGGGAACCAGCGCAGGTTGACCGAGAACACCGCGATCGCCAGCAGGCCCAGCCAGAAGTAGGGGATGGTGCTGAGGAACGTCGTGATCGGGATCAGCGCGTCGAGCCTGCTCCCGCGTCGCCAGCCGATCACGGCGCCGCCGACGGTGCCGATGGTGAACGAGACGATGGTCGCGAAGCCGACGAGGCCGATCGTCCACGGCAGCGCCTGGCTGATCACCTCGGTCACGGGCCGCAGGCCGTGCAGCAGCGACACGCCGAGATCGCCGCGCAGCAGGTGCGACCAGTAGTCCAGGTACTGCTGGAGCAGCGACTTGTCGGTGTCGAGACCCAGCAGGGCCCGCAGCGCGTCGGCGGCTTCGGGCGACACGTTGCGGTTGCGCGCGAGGTACTGGGTGACCGCGTCGCCCTTCATCATCCGCGGCAGGAAGAAGTTGATGGTGATCGCCGCCCACAGGGTGAACAGGTAGAACAGCGCGCGGCTGCCGAGGAACCGCCACGGCACGCGCGAGCGGCCGTGGACGGCGCGCGTCGCGGTGGTGCCCACGTCGAGTGCGTCGCGGCCCGGCTCGATCGGTTCGGTCAGCTGCGGCTGGACGGCGGTCATCGGAGGCCTCCGGTGGGGGACTGCGCCGCGAAGTGCTTCTCCGGGTCGGGGGAGGCGGCTCGCAGCTCGCGGGTGTAGGGGTCCTGCGGGCGGAGGATGACATCGTCCGCGGTGCCCTGCTCGACGATGCGGCCCTGGTTGAGGACGATAATCTCGTCGCTGAAGTGCCGCGCGGTGGCGAGGTCGTGCGTGATGTAGAGCACGCCCAGCCCCTCTTCGCGCTGGAGGTCGGCGAGCAGGTTCAGCACACCGAGCCGGATCGACACGTCGAGCATCGACACCGGCTCGTCGGCGACGAGGATCTTCGGGCGCGACGCCAGGGCGCGCGCGATCGCGACGCGCTGTCGCTGGCCGCCGGACAGCTCGTGCGGCCGGCGGTCGATCACCGTCTGCGGGTCCAGGCGGACCCGCTCCAGAAGGCGTCGCACCTCGGCCTCGGTCTGCGCCGCGGGGACGACGCCGTCCAGACGCAGCGGGCGCTCGATGTGATACCGGATCGAGTGGTACGGGTTGAGCGACGCGAAGGGGTCCTGGAACACCATCCGCAGCTGCTGCCGGTACCGGCGCAGCGCCTGCCCGCGTTGCGGGATGGGGGCGCCGTCGAGGAGCACGTCTCCGCTGGTGGGGCGCTCCAGCTGCGTGAGGATCTTGGCGATCGTCGACTTTCCGCTGCCGGACTGGCCGACCAGGCCGATCGTCCGGCCCGACTGCAGCGTGAAGCTGACGTCGTCGAGCGCCTTCATCTGGCCGGCGCCGCGGACGTTGTAGATCTTGGTCACGTGGGCGAAGTCGAGGACGGTCATCGCACCACCACTCCTCTCTCGCCGGTCAGGCGCGGGAACGACGACAGCAGCGTCCGGGTGTACTCGTCCTTCGGGTGGGTCCAGATCCGCTCGGCGGTGTCGAGCTCGACGATCTCGCCGTCGCGCATGATGGCGATGCGGTCGCTGATCTCCAGCAGCAGCGGAAGGTCGTGCGTGATGAAGATGACGGAGAAGCCGAACTCGTGCCGCAGCTGGGAGATCTGTCGGAGGATCTCGCGCTGCACGAGCACATCCAGGGCCGTCGTCGGCTCGTCCATGACCATCAGCTGCGGGCGCAGGGCCAGCGCCATGGCGATCATGACCCGCTGACGCATGCCTCCGGACAGCTCATGCGGAAAGGAGCGGATGCGCTGCGCGCCGACCTTGACGATCTCGAGCAGCTCCTTGACCTCGGCGCGCCGCTGACGGGCGGACATCTCGGGCCGGTGCACGTCGAAGACGTCCTCGAGCTGCGCGCCGATCGGGGCGACCGGGTTCAGCGCGTTCATCGCGCCCTGGAAGACCATCGAGACCTTGTCCCAGCGGAACCGGCGCATCTGTTCGGGGTCGAGGCCGTTGACGTCGATGCTCTCGCCGGAGGCGTCGTGGAAGACGACGGAGCCGCTCGTGATGACCGCGGGGGCCTTGAGCAGGCGCTGCACCCCGTAGGCGAGGGTCGTCTTGCCGCATCCGCTCTCGCCGGCCAGCCCCAGGATCTCGCCGCGGCGCAGGTCGAGGGAGACGTTCTTGACCGCCGCGACGGGGGGTTCGACGTCGTACACGACCGAGAAGTCGTGCACCGAGAGGAGAGTGTCTGTCATGGTGTCGCTTTCGTGCAGGAAGGATGCCGGGGAGCCTGAGCCCCCCGGCATCCATCGGGTCAACCGGCCGGGGTCAGCTTGGTGAGGATCTGCACGATCCCCGGCTGAGTCGGGTCGCCCGACGCGTACTGGTCGTTCTCGGTCGGCCAGCCGACGTAGTTGCGCGTGTTGAACTCGCCCAGCAGCGGGTGCGCTCCGAGCGGGATCGCCGGCACGTTCTCGACGAACGCCTTCTCGATGACGGCCAGGGCGGCGCCGCGCTCGTCCTCCGACGACGCGTTCGCGTAGGTGTTCAGCGCCGCGGTCACCTTCGGGTCGTCGAAGCGGCCGAAGTTGAACTGCGCGCGGTCGTCGACGATCCACTTCGGATCCATCGTCGACGTGTACAGGCCGTACGCGTTGCCGGTGTCCTCGAGCCAGTGGATGATCGCCTGGAACGTGCCCTCCTGGCGTGCGGCATCCCAGCCGCCCCAGTCCGGCTGATCGACCTTGACCTCGATGCCGAGCGCCTTGTCGAGCTCCTCCGCGATGAGCGCCTGCTGGGTGTTCCAGTCGCTCCATCCGGCGGGAACCGAGATCGAGAACGAGACGGCCTCGCCGTCGGGGTCGACGAGCCTGTCGTTGTTCCAGGTGTAGCCGGCATCGGTCAGGATCTGCTTGGCCTTGTCGACGTCGACCGAGTACTCCTTGCCCTGATACTCGGGCAGGATCTCGCTGTCGAGCAGGTCGCCGAGACCGGTCGGGCTCCAGATCGCCTCACTGGCGCCCTCACGGGCGATGTCGACGTACGCCTGGCGGTCGATCGTCCAGGCGAGCGCCTCGCGGAGGGCCTTGTTGTCGAACGGCTTGGTCTGCAGGTTCAGGAAGAGGGTCGCGGCACCGGCCGTCGGCGAGACCAGGAAGTGGTTCTTGTCGTCGGCGGCCAGGAAGCTGTCCTGGATCTGCGGGATGAACGCCTGCGCCCAGTCGGCGTCGCCGGACACGAGCGCGGTCGTCAGGGCCGCGTTGTCGCCGTAGGAGACGTAGTGCAGTTCGGGCACCGCGAGTTCGCCGCCCCAGTAGTCCGGGTTCGCCGTGAGGGTGACCGACTCGGTGGTCCAGAGGTCGAGGACGTACGGGCCGGTGCCGACGGCGAGTCCCTCGCCGGTGAGCGGGTCGGTGTTGGGATCGGCGATGCCCTCCCAGATGTGCTTCGGCACGATCGGCGTGTGCAGCACGCGCGCCTGGGCGGTGAACTTCGAGTCGGCGAACGCCAGCGTGATCGCATCGCCGTCGACGGTGGCGCCCTCGTAGCGGAGCCCCGAGGTGTCGGTGAGCTTGCCGCTGAGGAACTGGTCGAACGTGAACACGATGTCGTCGCCGGTGAAGTCGGTGCCGTCGCTCCACTTGACCCCGCTGCGGGGGACGACCGTGACCGCGGTGTAGTCGTCGTTCCACTCGACCGACTCGGCCAGCCACGGAGTGGTGCCCAGGTCGCCGGTGGGGTTGACGAGCGCGAGCGGCTCGAAGATGACCTTCGCGTACCCGTACTTCGAGGCGGACGAGTCACCCAGATACGGGTTGTGGGACTCGGTGGTGATCGCGCCGTCCGGCTTGGCGATCGTGAGCGCTGCGCCCGACTCCGGCGTCGTGGGGTTCTCCCCGGTGCTGCCGGCGCAGCCGGTCAGCAGCAGGGCCGCGACGATACCGGCGGCGGCGAGGGAGGTTCTGAGCCTCATTGCTTCTCCTTCGTGTGTGCTGCGACGTCGCGAGCTCCCCGGGGAACCTCCTCGACATCGAGGGTGATTGCAGGTTCCATCGAACCCGATAGGCAACTTACAATCAAGTAAGTAAGTAATCAAGCCCGTGCTGCCACGAGGTCTTTCGCGTCCTGCGTAGACTCTGATCCGGCATCCGGCGAAGGAGAGGACAGGCATGGCAGATCCGCGCCGACAGCCGCGTTCGCGGCCCGAGACCATCGCGCGACGTCGTGAGATCCTCGACGCCGCCATCGACATCTTCGGCGCGAAGGGATACTCCGGCGGCACGCTGCAGGACATCGCCGATCAGGTGGGCATGACCCATGCCGGCATCCTGCACCACTTCGGCTCGAAGGATCAGTTGCTGCTGGACGTGCTGGTCCACCGCGACGAGACCGATGTCGCCCACCTCGAAGGGCAGCACATCCCCGGCGGGATCGGCCTGTTCCGTCATCTCGTGCGCACCGCGATGCTCAACGCCCGCCGTGCAGGGATCGTGCAGGCCTTCGCCGTGCTCTCGGCCGAGTCGGTCACCGACGACCACCCGGGACGGGCGTTCTTCGAGGAGCGCTACCGCACGCTGCGGTCCGAGGTCTCCGCCGCGTTCCGGGTCGTGTGCGCCGAGCGCGGGGTGACCGAGCCCGGCACCGTCGCCGACGCGGCCGCCAGCATCCTGGCCGTCATGGACGGCCTGCAGGTGCAGTGGCTGCTCGATCCGACCGCCGTCGACCTCGCGCAGGCGTCGGAGTTCGCGATCGAGGCGATCGTCGCGGCAGTGGTCGACCCGCGGCCGTCGCCGCTGGCGTGAGCCGGCCCGTGCTCAGTCGGCGAGGCGCTCGACGACGTACTCGACGGCGGCGATGAGCGTGCGCACGTCGGCGGGGTCGATCGAGACGAACGTCGCGATGCGCAGCTGGTTGCGGCCGAGCTTGCGATACGGCTCCGTGTCGACGATGCCGTTGGCGCGCAGCGTCTGGGCGACGGCGGCGGCGTCCACGGCGTCGTCGAAGTCGATCGTGACGACGACGGGGGACCGGTCGGCGGCCTCGGCGACGAACGGCGTCGCGTACGCGGCCTGCTCGGCCCAGGCGTAGAGCGCGCCGGAGGACTCGGCGGTGCGGGCGCCGGCCCAGGCCAGTCCGCCGTTGCCGTTGATCCACTGCAACTGCGAGTCGAGCAGGTGCAGCGTCGCGACGGCCGGGGTGTTGAGCGTCTGGTTGAGACGCGAGTTGTCGACCGCCTGCTGCAGGCTGAGGAAGTCCGGGATGTAGCGGTCGGATGCGGCGATGCGAGCGATGCGCTCGATCGCAGCGGGGGACATCGCGGCGAACCACAGGCCGCCGTCCGAACCGAGGTTCTTCTGCGGCGCGAAGTAGTAGACGTCGCTGTCGGCTACCGAGAAGTCGATGCCGCCGGCGGCGCTGGTCGCGTCGATGACGGTGAGCGCGCCGTCGTCTCCGTGCACGCGCGCGATGGCCGTCGCGACGCCGGTCGAGGTCTCGTTGTGCGGCCAGGCGTACACGTCGACGCCGTCGACGGGCGCGGCGGCGATGCTCGACCCCGGTGCGGCGTTGCGCACGTCGGGGGCCTCGAGCCAGGGGGCGCCGGCGGCCTTGGCGAACTTGCCGCCGAACTCGCCGAAGACGAGGTTCTGCGCGCGGCGCTCGATGAGGCCGAACGACGCGGCATCCCAGAACGCGGTCGAGCCGCCGTTGCCGAGGACGATCTCATACCCCTCGGGGACGCGCAGCAGGTCGGCCAGGCCCTCGCGCACGCTGCCGACCAGGTTCTTCACCGGCGCCTGCCGGTGCGAGGTGCCCAGCAGCGCCGCGCCGGCCCCGGCGAGGGCCGCGACCTGCTCCGGGCGGACCTTGGACGGACCGCAGCCGAAGCGTCCGTCGGCGGGCAGGAGTTCGGAGGGCAGTGTCACGTGGGCCATGAGCCGATTCTAGAGTGCGAGGCCCCGGCATCCCGCCCGTGTGTCAGGGCGGAGCCGATAGGCTGGGAGGCGACCCCTTCGACCCCTCAGAGGCCTGCCATGACCGATCTGATCGACACCACCGAGATGTACCTGCGCACGATCCTCGAGCTCGAGGAGGAGGCGATCGTCCCGCTGCGCGCGCGCATCTCGGAGCGGCTCGGCCACTCCGGCCCGACGGTGTCGCAGACGATCGGTCGCATGGAGCGCGACGGACTCGTCGTCGTCTCGGAGGACCGCACCCTCGAGCTGACCGGCGCCGGACGGCAGAAGGCCGTGGACGTCATGCGCAAGCACCGTCTGGCCGAGCGCCTGCTCAGCGACGTCATCGGACTGGACTGGGCGTACGTGCACGAAGAGGCCTGCCGCTGGGAGCACGTCATGAGCGAGCAGGTCGAGCGGCGCCTCGTCGAGCTGCTGGGGCACCCGACCGAGTCGCCCTACGGCAACCCGATCCCCGGTCTCGAACAGCTCGGCGACGTGCCGGCGCGCACGTTCGACGACGGCGTCGTCGGCCTCGTGCGCGCGCTCAACGACGCCGGTGCGCCGATCCAGGGGAGCGTCCGGAGGCTCGCCGAGCCGGTCCAGGTCGACCCCGAGCTGCTCGAGCAGCTGCGCAGCGCGGGAGTGGTCCCCGGGGGCGCGGGACGCTTCGGCTACAGCGAGGGCTACGTGCTCGTCCAGATGGACGGGAACGACGAGGCGCTCGAACTGCCGATCGAGGTCGCGGCGCACATCTTCCTCGTCGACGCCCGGGTCGCCGCCTGAGCATCACCAGGGCATCAGCAGGGAACGGACCCGTTCCGGCCGCCCCTGCGTGACATATTCGTTACCTTCCGGTAGCCTCGGAGAGTCCATCGGCGAGAAGCCCGCCAACGGACCGCCGCCCGGATTGCCTCAACGGCTCGTCGTCCGCACGGTGAAGCCCGTACATCATGTGCCCGACACTGAGTAACCGACGAGCCAGCGCCCCCGGGTGCGGAGGCGCCGGAGGATAGCTTGGCTGAAGAAAACGATTCGTCTCTGACGGATACACCCGAAACCGAAGAGACGAGTCCGACGGGGATCGCGCGTGCGCGACGCCTGACGGTGCGCCGGTCCGCTGTGAAGAGCGCGGCGAAGAGCAGCGCGAAGACCGTCGCGCGCCGCGGCGCCCCCGAGACCGCTGTCGCGCGCCGCGCCGCCCGCAACGGCAAGCCGCACCCCGTGCGCAGCTTCTTGACCCTCACCGCCGTCGCCGGGCTGGTGGCCACCGTCGCGATCCCGGCCTTCGTCGCCGCCGATCGCGGGGCCTCCGCCGAAGCCGTCACACTGCAGCAGGTCGCGGCCGAGAACGCGCAGTCGCTCGTCGTCGCCTCCGAGGCCACGCCCGAGGCGCTCGACCGCGGCAGCTACTCGGCGACCACGCCCGAGGAGATCCAGAAGAAGAAGCAGGAAGAGGCCGCGAAGAAGGCCCTCGCCGCACGCGCCGCACGCGGCAGCTCCGCCTCGGTCAGCTCCGCCGTCCCGCTCGTGGCCCCCGGCTCAGGCATCGTGCGCCGTCCGCTGGCCTCGTTCAACAACTTCGGCACCCCGTACGCCGGCCACAAGGGCACCGACTACATGGTGGGCCGCGGGGCGGGCATCTACTCGGTGGCCGACGGCGTCGTCGTCGCCTCGAGCGAGAGCGGCCCCGGCTGGGGCGTCTACGTCAAGATCGCCCACAACATCGGCGGCAAGAGCGTGACCTCGCTGTACGCGCACATGAGCTACGGCACGCGCCGCGTCTCGGTCGGCGACTCGGTCTCGGCCGGCCAGCTGATCGGCCAGGTCGGCGACTCGGGCCGCGCGAACGGCACCCACCTGCACCTGGAGGTCCGGGTCGGCGGCGGGTACGTCAACGCGGAGTCGTGGTTGAAGGCCAACGCCGGCTGAGTCGTCCGCCGACCTCGACACGCGGCATCCGTTCATCGGCTTTTCGCCGCGCCGTCGGGTGGTTGTACTACCCTGAACCCGACGCTCGCGTGAGCCGAGGGAGAGCAGATGGACGCCGCACCACGCATTCGAACCGTGAATGCGCTCGGGCGTCACGTCCTTCGGCATCGTGTGCACGACTGCCGCGACATTCGTCGTGGAACCGAGGCGCTGTCCGTGTGACAGCGCCTTTTTCGTGCCCGCACCCCCTCTGCTCGCGCATCGTCGCAACCGAACACCGCTGAAGCCGTCACGGCCGTTCGAGAGGAAACGCATGCGCACACTGGTGCTGAACGCGGGCTACGAGCCCCTGGCCGTCGTGTCGTTCAAGCGGGCGCTCGTGCTCGTCATGAACGACAAGGCCACTGTCGTGGAGAGAGTCGACGAGAACCCGATCTGGGGGACGGCGGGGGTGTACGACCGTCCGGCCGTGATCCTGCTGACCCGCTACGTGCGGATCCCCGGCGGGCGTCGCGTGCCGGTCACGCGTCGCGGCGTGCTGCGCCGCGACGGGCACCGCTGCGCGTACTGCGCCAAGGCCGCCACGACGATCGACCACATCCAGCCGCGCTCGCGCGGGGGCGGGGACTCGTGGGAGAACCTCGTCGCCTGCTGCCTGCGCTGCAACAACCAGAAGGGCGACCGCACGCCGCAGGAGATGGGGTGGGAGCTGCGCTGGACGCCGCTGCCGCCGCACGGCTCGCAGTGGCGCGTCCGCGGCACCGATCGCACCGATCCGGTCTGGGAGCCCTACCTGGCGCTCGCCGCCTGAGCCCCCGGCCTCCCGCTCCCGGCGCCGCGAGCGCCGTGTCGGACGTCGAGCGTATCTTCGACCTCACGGATTGATTCAGTAGAACAAAAGTCCTACTCTGTCGAGGTGAGGTCGATCATGCGTGATGCGGCTGCACAGGAAGTGCAGCGTCTGCGCGCCCAGCTCGAGCAGCTGCAGGGGCGTCGCATGGACGCGCCCGTCCTGCCGACCCATCCGGCGCTGGCCGAGCTGCTGCCCGGTCGCGGGCTGCGGCCGGGATCGTCCTATGCGCTGGGGACGTCGATGTCGCTGCTGTTCGCGCTGCTGGCGCAGCCGTCGCGGACGGGTACGTGGTGCGGGGCGATCGGCATGCCCGGCTTCGGCGCCGAGGCCGCCGAGAAGGCCGGCGTCGACCTGTCGCGGCTCGTGCTCATCCCCGATCCGGGGCCGCGCTGGCTGGCGGTGGTCTCGGCGGTCGCCGAGGTGCTGCCGCTGGTGGCCGTGCGCCCGCCGGAGCGGGTGCGCGACGGTGAGATCTCCCGGCTGGCCGCGCGGCTGCGCGACCGGGGCGCCGTGCTGCTGATCCAGGGGCCGTGGCCGCAGACCGAGGCGATGATCGACGTGACCGACGCCCGCTGGTCCGGGCTCGGCGAGGGGCACGGGCTGCTGTCCGGACGCGAGCTGACGGTGACCGTCTCGAGCCGCCGGTTCCCCGTGCCCCGGAAAGGGCGGATGCTGCTGCCCGCCCCCGACGGCGGCATCGCGCCGGTGCGGGCGCCTGTTCCTGCCGTCACCTCCGCGCCCGAGGCGGCGCCCGTGCCGATGCGGGCGGTGAGCTGATGGACCTCGAGCCCACGCGCAGCCTCATCGTCTGGGTGCCGGACTGGCCGGTCGTCGCCCTCACCCGGGACGGGGTCTCGCCGCCCGACGCGGCGCTGCCGATCGCCGTGTTCGCGAAGGGCGCCGTCGCGGCGTGCTCAGAGGCGGCCCGCGCCGAGGGGGTGCGTCCCGGGCAGCGCCGGCGCGACGCGCAGGCGCGCTGCCCGCAGCTGGTCGTGGCCGAGGCCGACCCCGCGCGCGACCACCGCGTGTTCGCGCCGCTGGTCGCCCGGCTGGAGGAGCTCGCCCCCGGCGTGCAGCTGCGTGAGCCCGGGCTGTGCGCGCTGCACGCGCGCGGGCCGGCGCGGTACTACGGCGGCGAGGCCGCCGCGGCGACCGTGCTGGCCGGCGCCTTCGCCGAGGGCGGGATCCGCGACGTGCGGGCCGGAGTGGCCGACGGCCCGTTCACGGCCGAGCTGGCCGCGCGGAGCACGCACCCGGACGCGCCCGTGCGAATCGTCCCGCCCGGCGGATCGGCCGCCTTCCTCGCACCGCTGCCGGTGACCGCGCTCGACGACGACGTCGTGGACCTATTCGCGCGGCTCGGCGTGCAGACGCTGGGGCAGGTCGCCGCCCTTCCGGTCGAACGTCTCGCCGAGCGGCTCGGCCCGCGGGGAGCCCGCCTGCACGCGCTGGCCGCGGGGCGCGACGCGCGGCCGGTGATCCCGCGCACGCCGCCGCCCGAGCTGCACCGCGAGGTCGCCTTCGAGCCGCCGCTCGAGCTGGCCGAGCAGGTGGCCTTCGGCATGCGCGTGGCGGCCGAGGAGTTCGTCGCGCAGCTCGGCGCCGTCGACCTCGTGTGCACCGAGCTGCGCGTCGTCGTGACGGGCGAGCGCGGCGAGAGCAGCTCCCGCGTGTGGCTGCATCCGGGGACCTTCGACGCGGCGGCCGTCGTCGACCGGGTGCGCTGGCAGCTCGCCGAGGCGTCGGGCATCCGCAGCGCGGTCGCGCGGGTGCGGGTCGAGCCCGAGGCGGTGGACGCGGCATCGCATCATGTCGCGCGCCTGTTCGGCTCGGGACCCGAGGAGCGCGTGCACCATGCGCTCTCGCGCGTGCAGGCGATGCTCGGGCACCGTGGCGTCGTCGTCCCCGAGATCGGCGGGGGCCGGTGGCTCGCCGAACGTCAGGTGCTCGTCCCGTGGGGGGACCGGGGCGGCGCGGGCGGGCAGAGCGGCGCGGGCGGTCGGGGCGCCGTGGCGTCGGCCCGCGAGCGGCCGTGGCCGGGGAGCCTGCCCGATCCGCTGCCGGCCACCGTGTTCGCCCCGCCCGTGCCGGTCGCGGTGACCGACCGCGAGGGCGACATGATCGCCGTCGGCCTGCGCGGCGAGCTCACCGCCGACCCCGCGGTGCTCGTCGAGGAGGGGCGCTCACGGCGCATCCGGACCTGGGCGGGGCCGTGGCCGGTCGTCGAACGGGAGTGGGATGCCGTGCGCGCCCGGCGTGCGCACCGCTTCCAGGTCGTCGACAGCGGGCAGACCGCGTGGCTGCTCGTGTGCGAGGAGGGCGTCTGGCATGCCGAGGGTCGCTATGACTGAGGCGATCGCCACGACGAAGACGCAGGTGCGCTGATGGGCTTCGACAATCCCTCGGTGAGCTGGAGCGAGATGGAGCGGCTGCTCAGCGACCGCGGTCTGGGTGCACGGCCCCGGCCACCGGAGCGCCCCGCCGGCGCCGACGGAGGCGACAGCCCGGCTTGGTCGCGCAAGCGCGGGAAGTACGAGCCCCCGCCGATCGTGCGGCCCGCCGACGCCGTGCCGTACGCCGAGCTGCACGCGCACTCGTCGTACTCGTTCCTCGACGGGGCCTCCTCGCCCGCGGAGCTCGCCGAAGAGGCCGAGCGGCTCGGGCTGCACGCCCTCGCGATCTGCGATCACGACGGGTTCTACGGCATCGTCCGGTTCGCCGAGGCGGCCGAGCAGCTGCAGGTGAAGACCGTGTTCGGGGCGGAGCTGTCGCTCGGCGAGCCCGCATCGTCGCGCCCCACGCCCGCGCGCGGCGGCGCGGCCGACCCGGACGGCGCGCACCTGCTCGTCCTGGCTCGCGGCGAGGAGGGGTACCACCGGCTCGCCGCCGCGATCACGCACGCGCAGCTCGCGGGCGGCGAGAAGGGCCGGCCGCGGTACGACCTCGACGAGCTCGCCGCGCAGGCCGAGGGACGCTGGGTGATCCTCACCGGCTGCCGCAAGGGGACGGTGCGCCGCGCGCTGGGCGAGGACGGGCCCGGCGCCGCGGCGGCCGAGCTCGACCGGCTCGTGGACCTGTTCGGGCGGGAGGCCGTCCACGTCGAGCTGATCGATCACGGCAACCCGTCCGACTCCCGCGACAACGACGCGCTCGCCGCGCTCGCCCGGGAGCGGGGGTTGCCGCTGCTGGCGACCAACAACGTGCACTACGCGGTGCCCGAGAAGGTGCACCTGGCCGCGGCGGTCGCCGCCGTCCGCGCCACGCGCGGCCTCGACGAGCTGGACGGGTGGCTGCCCGCGCACGCGAGCGCGCACCTGCGGTCGGGCGCCGAGATGACCCGCCGGTTCCGGCGCTACCCGGGCGCGGTCGCCCGGACGGTGACGCTCGCCGACGAGCTGGCCTTCCCGCTGCGCCGCGTCAAGCCGGCGCTGCCGCAGCAGAAGGTCCGTGCCGGGTACACGCCCATGTCGTGGCTGCGGAAGCTGGTCTGGGATGCCGTGCCGGCCAAGTACCCCGATCTGCGCGCGGAGGATCGCGCACGCATCGAGGGCGAACTGGCGCTCATCGCGCAGAAGGACTTCCCCGGCTACTTCCTGATCGTCCACGGCATTGTGCAGGAGGCGCGCCGCCGCGGCATCCTGTGTCAGGGTCGGGGGTCGGCGGCCAGCAGCGCCGTCTGCTATCTGCTGGACATCACGGCCGTCGACGCGATCGCCTACAACCTGCCGTTCGAGCGGTTCCTGTCGGCGCTGCGCGACGAGGAGCCCGACATCGACGTGGACTTCGACTCGGGCCGGCGCGAGGAGATCATCCAGTGGGTGTACGACGAGTACGGGCGGGAGCGGGCCGCGCAGGTCGCCAACGTCATCCAGTACCGGCCGAAGAACGCCGTCCGCGACATGGCGCGCGCGCTCGGGCATTCGCCCGGGCAGCAGGATGCGTGGTCGAAGCAGGTCGGTGATCTCGATACACCGGTGCTGCGCACCGGCACTCGATCACCGATGGCCGCGCGGGAGTCTTCTCCCGATCACGACATCCCCGACCGGGTCATCGAGTACGCCGCCGAGCTGATGAAGGCGCCTCGGCATCTCGGCATCCATTCGGGAGGCATGGTGCTGACCGACCGGCCCGTGGGAGAGGTCGTGCCGATCGAGCACGCGCGGATGGAGAACCGCACCGTCATCCAGTGGGACAAGGACGACGCCGCGTGGATGGGGCTGGTCAAGTTCGACCTGCTCGGGCTCGGGATGCTCGCGGCGCTGCAGTACTGCTTCGACCTGATCGCGCAGGCCACGGGGGAGCGGTGGGAGCTGTCGACGATCCCGAAGGAGGAGCCGGGCGTCTACGACATGCTGTGCCGGGCCGATGTGATCGGCGTGTTCCAGGTCGAGTCGCGCGCGCAGATGGGGCTGCTGCCCCGGCTGCAGCCGCGGGAGTTCTACGACCTCGCCATCGAGATCGCGCTCATCCGTCCCGGTCCCATCCAGGGCGGGGCGGTGCACCCGTACGTGCGGCGCAAGCTCAAGAAGGAGGAGGTGACCTACGCCCACGAGAAGCTGGTGCCGGTGCTGGAGCGGACCCTGGGCATTCCGGTGTTCCAGGAGCAGCTCATGCAGATGGGCATGACCGTGGGCGGGCTCTCGGGGGAGGATGCCGATCTGCTGCGTCGCGCGATGGGCTCCAAGCGCGGCATCGAGCGGATCGACTCGCTGCGCAAGAAGCTGTACGAGGGGATGGCCGAGAACGGCCTCGTGGGCGAAGTCGCGGACGACATCTACGCGAAGATCCAGGCGTTCGCGAACTTCGGGTTCGCCGAGAGTCACTCGCTGTCGTTCGCGCTGCTCGTGTATGCGTCGTCGTGGCTCAAGCTGCACTACCCGGGGGCGTTTCTGGCGGCGCTGCTGCGCGCGCAGCCGATGGGGTTCTACTCGCCGGCCTCGCTCGTCGCCGACGCCCGGCGGCACGGGGTGACGGTGCGGCGCCCCGACCTGCACCTGTCCGGGGTGGATGCCGGCCTGGAGGGCCTCGACGCACCGCCGCTTCGCGGCGGCACGCGACCGCCGGCAGACGCCGCTGAAGATCATCTCGGCGGCCTCGACTCATGCACGCAGCGTCGCCAGCCGCCCGTGCTCCCCTTCGACGCCGATGCTCCCGACGCGTCCGCATCCCATCGCCGCGATGGGGCGTTCGCGGTGCGGCTGGGGCTGGCCTCGATCACCGGGATCGGGACGCCCCTCGCCGAGAGGATCGTCGCCGAGCGCGCTACGCGCGGGCCGTACCGGGATCTGCGCGATCTCGTCCGCCGGACGGGGGCGACGACGGCGCAGCTGGAGGCGCTCGCCACCGCGGGCGCGGTGGAGTGCCTCGGCATGACGCGGCGGGAGGGGATCTGGCTGGCGGGCGATGCCGCGCAGGACCGCATCGAGTTCCTCGAAGGGTCGCTCGTCGCCGTGCAGCCGCCGCTGTTCCCCGATCAGACCAGCTACGACCTCCTGGCCGCGGACCTGTGGGCGACGGGGCTGTCGACCGACGATCATCCGCTCACTCACTACCGCGCCCAGCTCGATGCGCGCGGCGTGCTCACGGCGGGGGAGCTGCGCACGCACGAGACGGGGCGCCGGGTCGAGGTGGCGGGGCTGGTGACGCACCGGCAACGGCCGGCGACGGCATCCGGAGTCACGTTCCTCAACCTCGAGGACGAGCACGGTCTGGTCAACGTGATCTGCTCGGTCGGCGTGTGGAACAGATACCGTCGGGTGCTGCGCGACAGCCCCGCGCTCATCGCGCGGGGAATGCTGGAGCGCTCGCCGGAGGGCGTGACGAACCTGCTCGCCGACCGCTTCGAGGATCTGCGCGTGGGGGTGCAGCACCGCTCGCGCGATTTCCGGTGAGGCGGACGGGGTCAGTCCTCTTCGGCGGGGATCAGTCCTCTTCCGCGGCGCCGGCCGCGAGGCGATCGGCGTCTGCGCTGTCGACGAGGTCGTCGTTCACGTCGGGGTCGAGCACCGGATTGCCGTCGTCGTCGCGGACGATGGCCGCCTCGGTCTCGAGCGTGCTGTCCGCCTCGGCGTCGTCCCGGTCGTGCCCGCGGTTGTCGCCGGGCAGCGGCGGAATGGGAACGATGGGAGTGTTGGTCATCGTCATCACCTCTCTCGTAGGGCCTTCAGGTTAGAGAGCGGGATGCCGGCGGCCCATGGGGTTGACGGCACGCAGCGAGGTGTGAAAGGGACGAGCCCCGGAGCGCGACGGGCGCGTCTCCGGGGCTCTGAGGGCGCGCCGTGGGGGGAACGGCGCGCGTGCGGTGCGTGTCGTCGTCAGCGGCGCTGCGCGAGGGCGAAGCCGACCGACCCGTCCTCTGCGACGCGGGCATCGAGCACGCGGTCGTCGAGCTGGACGGTCGCGACGGGATCGACGAAGACGCGGGCGCCCTCGTTCTCGACGACGGTGTCGTCGGGCTCGGGTGCCGTCGCGAGCGTGAGCGCGTAGCCCGTGTCGGGGGCGACCGCTTCGCTGATGCGCAGGCCGCCGGTGTCGACGGGGATCTGCGCGGCGAGGTTCTTGACCGCGGTCGTGGCGTTCTCGGTGAGTGTGAGCATGGCTGCTCCCTTCCGTGGATGCTTCCGTGGATGCGGACCGGCCACGATTCCGAGAATCGACGGCGACTGCAACCCGTGACACAGCTTCGTGCCGGACTCACACGGGATACGGAGGTTGGCGCGTGGCGTGACGGCCGTGGGGCGCTCGAGGGTGCGGCCGTCCGACGAGGGCGCGACCGTCAGAAAGGCGGCGGGTCGAGGTCGGTCCGGAAGCCGGTCGGACTCGTCCAGATCAGATCGTCCGTCGTGCTGTCGCGGGTGAGGCGCCAGAGCGACTCGTCTTTGACCGGATGGTGGCTCTCGCAGAGCGGTCCGATGTTCTCGGCGGTGGTGGGTCCGCCGTCGGTCCAGCGTCTGCGATGGTCCATGTCGCAGCGGCGGGCGGGGCGGCTGCAGCCGGGGAACAGGCAGGTGGGGTAGCGGATTCCGGCCCATCGTCGCAGCGCCTTCGACACGCGGTAGGGGCGGCGCTCCACGTCGAGCACGGTTCCGGTGATCGGGTGGGTGAGCACACGGATCCAGTGGGTGGCGTCGCCGGCGAGTTCGCGGGCGGTGTCCAGGTCGATCGGACCGTGCCCGTCGAGGGTCGCCGGCTCGTCGGAGTGGCCGAGCAGGGTGAGCGCGGGGATCGTGATCCGAACGATCGCGGTGGTGCCTCCGGCGCAGCCTGTGCGGTGACGGTCCGGGCCGCACGCCTCGTCGGAGTCGGCACCGGTCGTCGCGCGGTCGGTGTCGTCGCGGGGCTCGGCCGCTGGCGCGCTGTCACCGGTGCCGGCCGTCGCGTCGCCGCCGGTCGTCGCGTCGCCGTCGGGATCGGCGATCGTGCAGCCGGAACGGATCAGCAGATCGATGAAGGTGTCGGCGCGCAGTTGAGCGAGCGTGCGGTCTTCGCCCGGCAGGGAGCGCAGGTGACGTGCGTGCTGCTCGAGGCGTTCATCGATGCCGGCGGCGTCCACCCCCGGAAGCAGCGCCGTCAGCAGGGACATCCCGTCCGTGTCGGGCCGCACCCGCACCTCGCGGTCCTTCCGGGCTCGGGCGTGACGGTCGGCGATGCTGTCGGGGTGGACGCGCTCCCACGTCGCGTGTGCGCGAGCGCGGAACTTCGTGGGCGTGAGCCGGGTCGCCGGCTCTGCGAGGGCTTCGTCGAACGCCGCGTGCGCATCGTCGGCGTGGGCGGGGAGCGTGTCGGCCAGTTGCGCGGCGTACGTCGCGTTCTGCTCGGCGACGTCGCCCGCGAGGTAGGCCTGCCACAGCCTCGGGCATCGCCGCGCGAGCATGTCCGCACGGTGCGCACGCGAGCGCACCTGCAGATCGCTGAGCCGGACGCGGACGGCGAGGTCGGCGGCCGCTGCCCGCACGGCGATCACCCGCCGACGTTCGCGGACGAAGCCCCGCGACATGCCGCGCGGAGGCTCCCACGCCGGATCCTCGGTCGGATCCGGGCCCACCCACGGCGACGGATCGGCTTCGGCGTCGCTGAGGATCTGGCGGAAGAGGCGATCCTGCTCCGCGGCAGCCTGCCGGCTCCGCCGGGTGAAGAACACCGCGTCCTCGAGCGGATCGAACACCTGCTCCGGGGGCGCCTCGTCCGCGAGCGCGACAGCCGGATCGTCGGTTCCCGCGGCGGCCTGACGCTCCTCGAAGTCGCGGCACACGGCATCCATGTATGCATCGACGAACTCGGGATCGGACCACAGGTCGCCCTGCGGATCCTCCGCGCTCGTCGTGAACTTCATACTTCGACAGTACGAGGGGGCTCCGACATTCGACGCGTCCCTGACCGGCCCCGCTCAGGAGGTCATTGCTGCACCGCCGCGAGCAGGTCGCGCCGTGATTGCACGTCGCCGCGGGCGTCGTCGATGAGGGCGCGCAGGTCGTCGTTGCGCTCGTCGGTGATCGCGTCGTCCATCTCGGCGATGGTCTCTTCGAGCGTCGCGAGCCCGGCCTTCCAGGGATCCGCGATCTCGGCGGGCGCGTCGCGCGTGGTCAGCTGGGCGTGGTTGAAGCTCAGCTCGATCGAGTTGGTGAGCAGCCGCCAGAATCCTGCCTCGTCGAGCGTGACGATCATGTCGTCGAGGTCTTTGTCGATGTCGTCGAGATCGTTGCCCGAGAGGCGGACGAACCGGGCGCGGTCGATCGCGTCGGCCGATGCGTCCGTCGGGTCGGCCGCGGCGGGTGTCTCCGCGGGATTGTCCTCGTCGGCGGGGCCTGTCGACGGCGCTTCGATCGCCGGACTCTCGGCGACGGTGGTCGGTTCGACGATCGCGTCGCGTGCGTCGGGTGACAGGAGGTATGCCGTGAACGTCAGCGTGATCGCGGCGCCGACGAACGTTGCGATTCCGCCCATCGCGATGCCCGCGATCGCGGGGCCTCTGCCGCGGTTGTGCGCGCGCGCCGCGCGGACGCCGACGATGCCGAAGATCAGAGCGAGGACTCCCGCGGCGAGCCCGACGTACGGCATGAGCATGATCAGGATGCCGATGACGCCGAGGATCAGCGCCGACAGCGCCGCTGCGTTGCCGTTCCCCTGCTGCGGGGGCCGAGGCGCGGGCTGCGGCAGCGGATGTGCGCCGGCCGGGGGAGCGGGCGGGGGCGTGAGCTGCGGACGCGCCGCTGCGGGCTCGGGCTGCACGCGCTGGCGGTGCTCGGTCCAGGTGAGTCCGTCCCACCAGCGGTAGTATCCCGCATCGGCCTGGTCGGGGTACCAACCCGCCGGCAATGCGCTCGTCGGCGTCGACGCGTCTGTCATCTTCGTTCCCCTCCCCAGCGCGGGAACCGATCACCCCGCGCCGGCTCGTCCCCGTGGGAACACTGTAGTGAGCGGCGGGGACATCGGCTGCCGTCGAGCGCAGCGGACACCCCGAGCTCGCGATCGTCGCTGACCGCGTCCCCCGTCGCCGCGCAGGTAGAATCGACGGGCCAGCCTCTGTAGCTCAATGGAAGAGCAGTTGCGTCCTAAGCAAACGGTTGGGGGTTCGAGTCCCTCCAGGGGCACGGTCGTTTTTTACCTCTGACTAGGTGTTTTCTTCATGGTCAGACCTCTTGGGATCATTTTTGGCCGCCGTCTGGCCGCATTTGAAGAACCTATGAGCCGAGAACGAGGCCCTTCAGGGGGCTTCGTTCGGCGTCTCAGAACGCCGAAAAGTAGCAATTCCGGCGTCTCGCCGCTCGTCGAAAACTGAGCATTCTGCTCTCAGCGGCCGCCTACCTGCAGCGACCCCGGGATGCCAGCGGGATCGGCGTGTCGCACCCAACGTCAGCAGTACGGACAGGTTCCACTCGAGGGGAGCTCAACGAAGTGGGTCTGGCAGACCTCCTTGGGCCGATCGCGCTTCGCATTGCGCCAATATCCGCCATTTCGGTGCCGGTTGATGGGCAACTCGATGTCCTCACCGACGCCCTTTGCTACGCGGTGCCAGATATGACCGGAGTGGATGAAGGCCTTGTTCACTCCGTCGGCCGGAACACCAGCGATGTAGGCGCCGCTCCTCGGGATATAGAACTCGGTGAACGCCCGGCCCGCGAGGAACTCGCGAACGGTCGGAAGGTTCTCCAACGGAATTCGGAAGTGCAGGAGCGCTTCGTCGAACGACCTGAACGTCTGTCGCCCTGTCTTGTCATCAACTCCCTCGACGTCGAAGCCAAGCTCCGCGAGTCTGCCGGCGGCGCCTGCCTTGCCTGCGCTGATCTCATCGTACGAAACAGCAACACCGTGCTGCCGCTGGTAGGCGGCACCGAAGATGGCTTTTGAGTCGTATCTGCCATCCTCCGTGACGAGGAAGTACTCCCTCGCCTCGCCGTATCCGTAGTTGTGGAGGAATGTGTCGCGCCCCAGACGGTCGAACTCGGCCATCGCCCATTCCACAGCAGTGCGGTCGGTGAGATCGGCATACGAGACCATGCGCACAGAATATCGCCGGGCGACGACACGAGTCGTCGTACTTCACCGTGCGCGTCAGTGCGCTGGACCATCCATAGACTCAACGGCACAAGGGAGTGGAGGGGTAACCGATGGCGGAGACATACGTACGTCGGGCGGCGCGAGCTCGAGCCGGATTGGAGTATCTGGCGAGGAGAGCACCGAAAGGCGAGTATGTGCCGATCGGTGAGATCTGGACGGACGCGGAGCGAGTTGTCCCTCTAAGCGACCACGAGCTGGAGCTGAACTCCCGGGGACTTCGCCGCGGCGAGACAGATTGGCGCTGGACGAGTGCCGACCTCGTGGCGGCCGGCTGGTTGCGAAAGCACCCGGACGGTTCGGGGAGGTGGGCGATCAGTGAGTCCGGGATCAGAGCGCTCGACGAGTTCGCGGGCGACGGTCTGCTCACCGAGGCACAGCGCATGTATGCGGCGGGGCGATTGGAGTTGCAGGCAAGCATCGAAGATGCACTGCCCAACGCGTGGATATCCGCCGACGCGGCGCAGCGGAAACTTCTCCTGGCTGCGCGCTCATGGATAGTAGATGGCCTGCAGAACGGTGGGTCGCTGTTCAGTCCCGGACTCTCAGTGTGGGAGCCCGCGACCGTCAGCGCATTGCACGCCGAGTGGACCGGATCACTGAAGGTAGAAGGTAAGAACTTCGTCGAGAATCTGGCGATTCAGCTCAAGGGGGAGTCGGATGCCGTCAAGCTCCTCATGGCCGAGATCGTTGCTATTCAGGTGCTGCCGATCGCGTCGGTGATGGGGCATGCCAAGAAGACCGAAAAGGTCCAGGCTGTTCTGAAGCTCATGGAGCACCCCGTCTCGATTCCTACGCTGTTCGACGAGGCATTCGGTGGTGGAGCCTTCAACCCCGGCACGGGAATGATGTCGCGGGTCAATCACGCGGTGACGATCATCATCAATCTGGCGAAGGCCTGGGTCGACCTTGATGCCGACGGCCAAGAGCGCGTGCTCGGCGATGCACGTGCGTGGCGCGATTTCGTGCTGTCAGTTGAGGGGGACTCGTTCCCGACGCAGCGGTATGCACTGCTCTATCTGGTGCACCCTGGGTTCTTCGGGCCCGTCGTGTCGGAGGACCACCGACACCGAATCCGTGAGGCCTTCATCGGCGAGATCGGTGGCACGTTCAGCAATGACGCGGATGATGACCTGCGCCGGATCGTGATCGCACTGCAGACCAAGAGCGGGAAGCCGATCAACTTCTATGCGAGCCCGTTGCGAGATGAATGGCATCCGGATATGAAGCCGCAACCCCCGGCTGTCGACCCAGCCATCGAAGAGAACGACGCCGACGAGCTGGCCGATGAAGACGAGGTTGCAGCCGATCCCCGCGGCTTTGTTCCCAACCGGATCGATATCGTCGGTCTCAGCCACGCGCTCAATCTCGATGTGGAGTGGGTTGGCCGTGTTGTCGATGCGCTCTACCGGCGGGGCCAGGTGATCCTTTACGGGCCTCCCGGCACCGGCAAGACTTTCGTCGCCAAGGCTCTGACCAATGCGGTCACCGGCAGACCCGGCGCTGCCCGGCGCATCCAGTTTCATCCGTCGTATACGTACGAGGACTTCTTTGCCGGCTACCGGCCGAGGGAGAAGAACGGTCAACTGGTGTTCGAGCTGGCAAAGGGACCGCTCAGCCGCATCGCCGAGGACGCGCGCAGAGATCCTGACGTTGCGCATGTCTTGCTCATCGACGAAATCAATCGAGCGAATCTCTCCAAGGTGTTCGGCGAGTTGTATTACCTCCTGGAGTATCGCGACGAAGCGATCGACCTTCTCTACGCCGGATCGGGCATCGACGGCGGTGATACCTTCTCGCTACCGAAGAACGTCCTCATCGTTGGCACCATGAATACGGCCGATCGCTCGATCGCGCTTCTTGACTCGGCGATGCGCAGGCGGTTCTCCTTTTTCGAGCTCCATCCCGATGTGGCTCCCGTAGCGGGGCTCCTCGAGAGGTGGGTTGAGGGCAACCCACAGCATTTCCCATTGCCAGCGCTGTTCGCGGAGTTGAATGCGCGGATCCGGGAGCGAGAGGACCGGATTGGACCGAGCCATCTGCTGCGCCCGGACAACCTCACCCTGCAGGATCTAACGGCGATCTGGACGGAGAATCTCCTGCCTCTCCTGGAAGAACGGCATTTGGGTACGGGGGTAGACGTTGTATCGCGATTCTCCCTCGACTCCTTGCTCGCGGCCATTCAGCCGAGCTCTGCATCGATCAGCGAGGCGGAGTTCGACGACTCGGTACCGCCTGAAGCAGTCTGATATAGGCAAATGCCTGACCGAATCTTCGTCACGGAGAAGGGTGAGAGCGTCGTCGACCTGACTCTTGATCAGGCGATGGAGTTGCAGGACCTCCGGTTCTGTCGTGTCACGCCAACCACCACGCCGGGTCGATGGCGTATCACTGATGTCGCCAAGGTAGGTGTGGCAGTGGTGGCCGGTTGCGAAATCCACGTCATTCCCAAGACTCCACTCGAGAACATCGTCTACATGGCTTCGCTCGGTGGCTTTCAACTGCGGCTTGCGGAGGGGGAGACGGGGTACGGCACCGACGCATCGATTCCGACGGCGATCGCCCAGGCGTTCCTGATCGCGCTCGAGCAGGCAACGCGGCGTGGACTACTAAAGGGATATCGGAGCATCCAGGACTCGACCTCGGTCGTCCGGGGCCGATGGGATATCGCGCGCCAACTCGCGAAGAGACCTGGGATTCCCCTCCCCGTGGAGATCGACTTCGATGACTTCACGGAGGATATCGACGAGAACAGAATCCTGCAGACTGCCCTTCGTGTTCTTGGTCGACTGGATGGCGTGACCGCTGCGCTCGGCCACGCATTGAAGGGAATGCAGGTTCTGTTCGCAGATGTAGAGTCGCTGCCGCGCGGTTTGCCGCTCCCCGAGATTCGTTCGCACCGCCTCAATCAGCACTACTCAATCCCGCTACGCCTCGCACGTGTGATTCTCGAGGCGGTTTCTTGGACTCATCGTGAGGGGGCGTCGGTCGGCGGGACCTTCCTGGTGAACATGGCGACGGTGTTCGAGTCGTACATCACGAATCGCCTGCGTTCGAATCTCGCGGGTACCCAGCTGGACGTGACTGCGCAAGACCGGCGCTGGTGGCTGGATGTGGACCGTTCGATCGCGCTCCGACCTGACATCGTCATTGCGCACGGTGGAACAGCTCTCACTGTCGCCGACACGAAGTACAAGGTTCTCGGCGATGGTCAGGGATCTGCTCCCAACGGCGACGTCTATCAGGCGGTCGCGTACGCGCTCGCGCTGAAGGTGCCCACCGCTCACCTTCTTTATGTTTCCGGGGAGGTGGTCGCCCGAGTTCTCGACATTCCCGATATCGAAGTGCGTGTTCACATCCATGCGATCCCGCTTGCAGGAGACATCGACAAACTGGAAGCGGGCGTCGCGGATCTCTCACGCGCGCTTTTGGCTCACTCGGCTCTCGGGTAGCGGGTTTGCGGACTCGCCGGTAGCGCCACGAGCGGCATGGCCTCATTGAGGCGCGCCGCGACGGCACCCAGATCATCGTCGAAGCGATCGGCGTAGGTGTCGAGCGTCATCGCCGCCGACGCGTGTCCGACCATCCGCTGCACAGCCTTCACGTTCGCGCCGGAGCTGATCGCGAGCGATGCGGCGGTGTGGCGGAGGTCGTGCGGCGTGAGCCGCGGGATGGACAGTGGCTCTACACCGCCGACCCGATGCGGTATCCGGTCATCCTCGGTGACGTCGTTCTCGCGGGCATCAGCGCCGACGGCGACAAGGACGGTGGTGATGTGCCGGAGGGTCTGGTGCGCGACGTTTTCGAGGAGCGGGAGTTCATCGTCCAAGTCCAGCCCGACGATACGGAGAGCTGGCACGACACGTTGGCGCGGTTCGAGAACGTCTTCGACGCCGCCACCTGGTGCATGCTGCTGACTCATACCTTGCGCCCCGGGGTGTTGCTGCGAATGCAGAGTCGGGTCCCGCTCCCGGACGAGTTCGACATCTCATGCGGGCCCGACCGATCGGACACCTGCCCCGAGTATCGAGCGCGCTGATCCCGGCACCGGCCGCTACACGCGCCCGTCCTCATCGAGGCGGCATCCTCCCGAGCGTGGAAGCCATGCGCTTCCGCCCGGGCAGGATGCCGCCCCTTCTCATCTCCGCTCATCTCCGCGCGGGTTCGGGACCCGTGGGTCAGAGCATCCTCGGCACTGTGCATGTGCTGTCCAGAGATGCCCAGCACGGGTAGCTCGGCGTTGCGCTCGGATGCGCGACGGATCATCACCCGTACGACGACGAGGAGTCGACCATGACCACTTCCATTCTCTTCATCACCATCGTCCTGCTTGTTCGGCCGATACCGCCTTGCCACTGCGGCTACGCGCACAGCGAGCCGGTGCGCGGCCGGCGCATGAGTCTCACGGCCGCAGCCTGGGGCGCATCCATTTTCGGAGCGTTCGTCCTGCTTGCCCTTGCCGTCATCGCGTTCGCTCTCCACCAGATTGGACCAGGTCTCAGTCTCGTGTCGGCGCCGCTGTCGCTCTTCGGCATGGCATGGGACACCGCAGTCGCGAACACTTCGGGGCGCGACCGGAGATCCTGGGTGGGGAACGCGGCCGGGATGACCGCGTTCATCGGCGGTCTCGTCGCCCCGCTCTGGTAGCACGGTGCGGCCGGAAGAAGGGCGGGGTTCGTCCCCACATGTCGTATCGTGCTTGGGCTATGGCTACTGATTGCCTGGGCGCGGCTGCTAAGCACCATGGTCATGACGCCCAGAGGTGGCCGGGTGTGCGGTCGAACGGTTGTGCGCCCTGTGGGGCTCCGTGGAGTCTCGCGGCGGAAGGAACCCAGGACGCGACAATCCCGGACCGTTCACGGATCGACCAGGAGACCTCATCGTTCGATCGCGGCACGCACCGTCGTGCCGTGCCCTACACCGATCGCCTCAACGACGCCGAGGTAGTCGATCTGCCTCAATCGTCCTCACGTGAGCAGGCGAAGACCTGACCTGAGGAGAAGGTCCACCCCGCGGTGGACTCCGTGAGTTCAAACTCCAGGTTCTCGGGCATGCCTTCCGCTATACGCACATAGTTCGCGGCACCGTAGCTCACCTGCTCGGGCAACTCGATCGTCCATCCGGCGCTCTCCGATCTGTCGCCAAGATCATCAGTGGGAAAGGTGGTGAGTGTGGTACCGACGATTCTGTAGTCATAGTCCCACTGAACCGTGGAGCTTGGATCGTCTCTGGGTGCCTGGATGACGCGCACGTGATCATCGGTCACATGGAAGGTCCAGAGTTGGTGAACATCACTCTCACTGTTGTCTGCTTCGCAGGCCCAGTTTCCTGTGATGTAGAACGCGGGCGGCGGGGTCTGGGCCTCAGTGGCGCAGCCGACCAAGAGTGATGCGCTAACCACCGAAAGTGCGAGAGAGCGTGAGGCGCGTCGTGTCATCTGAGTCCCTTCCGTCAACAGAGTTCGCCAGACGGAGAAGAACAGAATCGAGTGTCCCCAGCCTGCTAGAGAGATCATGGCACAGCTGCGGTTGTTACAACGCCGCGCAGGAGAAGCGCCGCTGATCGTCCGCGCAGTCCTGCACCAACAGGGTGCGGCTGCGATGGCACAGCGCAGCGTAGGCCGGCCGCCACGGAGCTCTGCCCGGTCGCGCCTGCTGTTCCGCGAACGCGAACCTGGGTGGCTGTGGCCGCGGAAGCTGAGGAGCTGGAACTTTCCTGTCGTCTAGCGAGTCGTCAGCCTCGGCACCCGGGGCAAGAGTTCCTCGATGCCGATGCCCAGCGCCTGGTAGATCGAGAGGATCGTCGCCAGCCGGGGATTGGTCGGTGCTCCGCCCTTGGTGGCCGCTCCGCGTTCGTACTGCTGATAGGCGTACTGACTCGCCCCGGCGTGTCCGGAGACATGATTCCTTGGAAGGATCTGTCTCATGGGACGTCCCAGCAAGTACCCGCGCGAGCTTCGTGAGCGCGCTGTCCGTATGGTTGCCGAGGTGCGATCCGATTATCCGAGCGAGTATCAGGCGATGACCGCGGTCGCGCAGATGCTCGGTATCGGTTCGCCAGAGACGATCCGCACCTGGGTGCGCCGTCAGCAGGTTGATGCCGGCGACCGCCCCGGTGTCACGACTGACGCGCAGTTGGAGATCAAGCGGCTCAAGCGGGAGAACGCCGAGCTGCGGCGCGCGAACGAGATCTTGAAGGCGGCCTCGGCTTTCTTCGCGGCCGAACTCGACCGGCCACACAAGCGATAGTCGCGTTCATCGACGAGCACAGGGATCGGGCCGACGGTGGTCTTCGATGGGGTGTCGAGTCGATCTGCGCCGTGCTCACTGAGCACGGCTGCAAGATCGCCCCATCGACCTACTACGACGCCCGCGACCGCTCCCCGTCGCCACGGGTCGTGTCGGATGAGCGGCGGAAGCCGATCATCCTGGCCACCTGGCGGGCGCAGCGGAGGGTGTTCGGTGCGCGCAAGCTCTGGCTCCGGTTGCGTCGCGACGGGCACGACATCGCCCGCTGCACCGTCGAACGCCTCATGAGGGAGCTGGGAATCGCCGGGGTCGTCCGCGGGAAACGCAGACGCCCCGCCGATACGGACCTGCGGGAAACGAGGCCGGTGGACCTCGTCGACCGCCACTTCCACCGGTTCCGCACGAACCAGCTCTGGGTCGCGGACTTCACCTATGTCTGGACGTGGTCCGGTTGGGTCTACGTCGCGTTCGTGTTCGACGCGCACTCCCGCCGCATCATCGGCTGGCGCGCCGCGACCAAGATGACGACACCGCTCGTGCTCGACTGCCTCGAGATGGCGTTCTTCACGCGTCGCCGCGAGGGAGTCACCGGGTTCGCCGGGCTCACCCACCACACCGACGCGGGCAGCGTCTACACGTCAATTGCGTTCACCGACCGGCTCGTCGACGAGGGCATCGACCCCTCGGCCGGGTCCGTCGGCGACGCTTACGACAACTCCCTCGCGGAGTCGCAGATCGGGCTCTACAAGTCCGAACTCATCCACCACGAAGGCCCCTGGCGAGACATCGCGCAAGTCGAGGTCGCCACCGCCGCATGGGTGCTCTGGTTCAACACCGAGCGCACCCACGGCTCCATCGACGACCTCACCCCGGTCGAGGTCGAGCAACTCGACTACGCTCGCAACGAACCGGTCACCAAAGCCGGCTGACACCAGCAAAACGCTCTCCGGACACACCGGGGCGAGTCAAACACCGACGTGTCGGATATTGTGTGTGAGCTCCTGCTTCGCAAGCGTCCTACCGTGTCGAAGTACGAACTGTTGGCGACCACAAGTGGTACGGCAACCAGGCGATCTATCCCGACTATTGGGAAGCGATCGTCTGGGCGATGGTCACGCTGGAACGATGGGCGCTCGCGGAGGACGTCCGTGTTCTGCCGGTCGGTCCCGAACCGCGCCACGCATCTGTTGCGTGAACACATCCTTACCCGCTACGGCGGCGACTGCCCAGTCTTGAAAGCTTTGCGCTTTCGGCTGGTGCGGTCGCCGCCATTTTCATAGCGAGACGACGCAGTTCGCTCTATTACCCAAGAGCCCTCGCTGGCGTCCTTGTCGCTCAAGGCCGGGTGGGACAGGGGATGCCCTCGAGACGAGACGTGTCCGTAGCGGGTCTTACAGTGAGCATCATGACATCGTCCTCTCGGCTTCAAGAACTGCTCGCCCAAGCCCTTGATCAGTTCGACGCGGCGGGCGCCACCGTGGCGTCGAACGTGCGCCGCGCGAGCCGCATCGCGTCGCTGTGTAAGGACTATGCGAATCAGCTCTGGTTGCAGTGGGAGATGACGGACCTCTCCGCTAGCAAGACCCAGAAGTGGCAGGACCCGGCTATCGCTCGCATCAAAGCGGAGCTCGATACGTTGCTCGGAGCCGAAGCAGGTTAGCGAGAGGGCTTTCGTGCTTACTTGCACTTCGAACGCAACCGCACCCTGGACACTGACGGCCAAGCCATGGTCAATGTCACCTCCATCGGACAACTGGAAGAGCAACTTCGGGCTTCACAGGCCGCCTACGGCGATTTCGCCAGTCCTACTGGACTGAGTGCCTCCGACGCGTACCACGTACACCGCGACGCGGACGCTGCTAAGGCGAAGCTCATCCCAATCATCAACACTCTGCAGACGTTGGTGGACCGGGTGCGATCCTCTGTCTACTCATTTCTCGTGGCGACGGAAGCAGAGCTTGAGCATGGTCAGTCGCAGTCAGGCCTCTTCGTCCGTGCGCAGGAGTATGTGAACGGCGCGCTGGCCCAGTACGCACCGAAGTCGCTGGAGCAATTCGTCGCTGCACAGGATCGGCTCTACGGGGGTAGTCAGGAAGATCTCGCGCATGCGCTCACCTCGTGCCGCCGCATGCTCAAGTCGTTAGCTGATCACTTGTATCCGGCGACGGGTGAGTCGGTCGCTGGCATTGATGGAATCGAACGGTCGATGTCCGATGACCAGTACCGCAACCGTCTGCTCGAGTACGTGCGCCAGGTGCTTGGCCGGCACGGCCACAGCGCGGTCATTCAAAAGACGCTCGACAGCCTCGGCGCGCGTCTAAAGTCGCTTGACTCGCTCGCGAGCAAAGGGGTACACGACGACGTGACGGCGGCGGAGGCTGAGACGTGCGTGGTGTGGACGTATTTGCTCGCTGCTGATCTGATTCGGCTGGCGGACGGAACGTCTGCCTTGCTTGCGGCCAACGAATCGTCACCGGGCAATGACTGAGCCGCGTCCCGCTTCAACGGTGACTATGCTCGCCGAGCATCGGCAACTGTTGACCTCAGCACTGCTGCGGACGGTCAAGGCGGCCGCCGATGTGGCCACCGCGTGTCTACGAAGCAAGCTGACGCCGTGGAGCTGGTTGGCCGAGTTCGCCGCCTCAGATATCAATATGCTCCCGGGCTGGGATGGAAACGTGCTCTTGAACCGGTTGCGAGCCGACGTCGGACGCAGTACCGAAGCAGCTCGCGAGCATGGCCTGGCGTTGTTCGAGTTGGCCCGCTCACGGCGCGAGCTTGTCGTGCCGTTGGCGACCCTCACCCGCGCGGGAATCGAAGCCAATAGCCGCGCGCGCTGGTTGCTCATGGCGGAGACTCCCCACGAGTGTGCCGCGCGACTTGCTTCGCTGGAGAACGATGCGCTGTCCTACCCGCAGAAGATCGGAGCCCTATTGCGTCGGCTCCCGTACGAAACAGAAGCCACAAGGCCGGTAGACGAGCATCGGAAGAACCTCGCAGCCTGGGCGAAGGCTCGCGGCGTGGCGCTGGGCGGCGGACGAGTCAGCGTGCTGGCCATCGCATTCCTCGAGTCGCTCTACCCGGACCATGGCGCCTATACCTACTCGGGCTTGTCGGGCGCAGCCCACGCCAACGAATGGGCAACTGCCAACTTTTATGACTTTCGTGCAGGGCGGATGCGCCGCGATGACAAGATGCTCATGGAGTACTGCATGTACACGATCGACGCCACGGAGGCCATGAGCAATCTCATGATCAAGCGTTGCGAGCCGGGGGAGGCTGTCACCGAGCGGTGGAGCCAGGCGCACGCCGCCGCCCGAACGAGCATCGGCGGCTTCATCAATCGCACGAAGGAGTAGATGGCATGCGACACGAACCGACCAGTGGATATGAAGCCCGACTCTGAACTACCGGGTCACGTGGAAGGTCATGGACGGCGACGGGACGATCCAGGAGTGGGGCTTCACCAGCAGGGATCAGGGTTGGGACTTTTACCAAGACATGCAGAGATCCCGCCACGCGTATGGCGCGACCTGGGAACACATCCCGGCATAGGGACTGTCTCGTGAAATGAGCGCGGCGTCCCGCTAGTTCCGATTGAGCCCATGCCGTCGCGAGTCCAGCGCATCCTTAAAGTGACTCTCCGCAGCATCGATATCTCGCGTCGGTGTCGCCGGATCGAAGACTCGTAGCAACGAGAAGCGGAAGCTCGAAGGGTCGAGACTGCGCAGCTCGACATTGCCGCCGTGTCCATTGGTGGCGTAGGCGTGCCAGCGCTGCCGGATACTCTCTTCGCCGTCTGCCTTGCCGACGTAATGCCGGCCGTCGCGGGTATCCGTGATGAGGTAGATCCCGAAGACCGACGACAAAGCCGTGCGCCACGAGGCGTAGCGGTGCTCCCGCATAACCGCCTGCAGTTGCATGTGACTCAGGATGAGGCGGTCGAAGCCAGGGAACGGGATCGGCTCGGCTTCAGCGATTCCCTGGACGGGATAGCTCGCCGCCGTGACACCACGCATCCACCAGCTACGCGGTGATCGCCACCCAATCACAAGGCGCTTGCGGAGATCCGCCATGTGCTCGCTCTCGACGATGTCGAAGGTGCGCAGCACCCCGTCGCTTTCGGTTTCGCCGTGGTTCTCGACGACGGCCCATAGGCGTGCTTGGTCTCCACCTTCCTTGATGAAGACAACCCAGAACTGAGGCGGTGAGGCTGGGAACGGACCGGTCAAGGAGTAGCCGCGGGTGTATTCCAGGATCTCCGCGTCCGTCGAGTCTGCATGGATGCCGCGGAACCCATCCTCGTGCTCGCGCACGTAGGCGTGACGGATAATGAGCGCCTGGGTGGGGTCGATGCCCGCATCAACTCGATCAACGACCGGATGCGGGCGTCGCTGGCCGTGCAGGCCCTCGAGAACGCGGTCGCCAGGCGCGGCGATGTCGCCGGCTGCGTGGTCCACAGCGACAGAGGCAGTCAATTTCGTTCCCGGAAGTTCACCCGTAGCCTGCGCCGCCACGACCTCGTCGGATCGATGGGCAGAGTCGGCGCGGCAGGCGACAACGCGGCCATGGAATCGTTCTTCAGCCTGCTCCAGAAGAACGTCCTCAACCGCCGCTCCTTGGCCACCCGCGATGAGTTGCGCATCGCGATCGTGACCTGGATCGAACGCACCTACCACCGGCGCCGCCGACAGGCACGCCTGGGCCGTTTGACACCCATCGAGTTCGAGACCATCATGACCAAGACCCTGGCCCTCGCGGCCTAACCGAAACTGTCACCGACTCGTTCAGCAGACCCGGAGCCGCACCCATCAGCAGGCTCAACAACCTGCCTGGACATCACAATTAGGCCGGAACTACTCGCGATAACACGAGGAGCTATCAATCAGGCTCAGCGGGAACCGCGAGCCCTAACTCGTCGAGGTAGGGCGATGGTCGGAGCGCGCTGTCGAGGAGTCGATCAGACAATACAAATGCGAGGTACTTTCGTGCGCGCGTGGTTGCAACATAGAAGAGCCGACGTTCCTGTTCGCGCTTGCGATCCGTTGTCGCGTGCCGAATGGGCCAGATCTCGTCATTGGCATCCAGGACGATGACCGCATCGAACTCGCGACCTTTCGCGCGCAGGGCGGTCATCAGGTGCAAGCGCGCATTGAGCTGCTCATCGTCGATCTCGTCGCTGTCTTCGTTCTGGACTCTAGCAAGCCTGTCCATGGCGTCCGAAATGTCGTTATGGAAGGCAGCGAAATCTTCTCCATACGATTCAGCCAGACTCGCAAGATAGAAGAACGGTGGGTCGGTGTAGAAGATGTCATCGTCTGACTTGCCGTAATCCTGCTGAAGTCCCTGGAAGTCGGTGCTCAGCGTCCGCATAGCTTCTGACACAGTGGGGGCGGCGAGGAACGACTCGAGCACTGTGGCGTACGCCTCGGTCATCCGCCCGTCGGCGTTGTCGCCCTTCAGGGGTCCTCGATATTCCCGGAAGTGCACCAGCGCCTCCGGGATCGTCCTAAGACGCGTCTTTGTCATGTGCGTAATCAAAGAGGACCGATCTGACTTCGACAGCGGATACTTCTTGACCTTGTTGCTCAGCGTCAGCAACATGTCGACAACCGAAGGGCCGAACGGCGGCGGGTTGGCTGCACTGCCGCGAATGAGGAGCATCTGCTTGAGATCCTCGAACGCCTTGCTGAGGTTGATGTTCAGGTCCTCTGCCGCGTAGAAACCCATCTCCGCTCCCGCAAACGTGATCTGATACGGGACGATCTGGCTGCGCTTGCGGCTCACAAGAGCGATGGACGCAATGTCATCACGTTGCAGTAGTTCGTCGACGAGTGCTGTGGTTCGTCGGATGCACTCCGATACGCTCGGAAAGCGAAGAACCTCAACCTCCGCGTCGGTCTCAAGGTGAGGCCGCACTGTTTTCGGAACCCGCCTCGAGTTCTTCGAGATCATCGCCTGTGACATCTCGACGATGTTTGCGGGCGAACGATAGTTGGTGTCAAGGACGAACGTCTCGAAGTCTCCACCCAGGTACTCGTCGGGACGGAGAATGAACTCCGGTGATGCACCCCGCCACTCATAAATCGCTTGGTCATCGTCTCCGGCGAGAGTGATGGTCGAGTCATTTTGCGAGACGATCGCGCGAATCAGTCGCAGGTCGAGCGGGTTGATGTCTTGGAACTCATCAATGACCACGTGATGAGTCCTGGCGGCGCCGGAGAGCTTCTTGGCTCCCCGAGTTGTCATCGTCAGGTACGGCCAGTACTTCTGGTCTTCGAAAGTGATCAGACCCTGAGCGTGCAACTGCTCCGTCGCCTCCGACCAGAACGGGATGATGTCGTCCATCACCTCGCCCATAAAGCTTCGTTCAAATAGGAGGCTGTTCGACCTGACGAGACCGACCTCCTGAAGAGGATCAAGGAGCGCGTCGAGCTGAGACTCCATCCCTGCATCCTTCAGCCACTTGATCTGGCGACGAACGCTCGACTCAGACACCTGGTCATGCCGAAATCCGAGCGACTTCAATGACTCCATAGTGGTGAACAGTGCGTCGGCTACGCGATATCGGTTCGTGCTGGTGAGCGCGTGTGAGATCTTGGGGTACTGCTGCCACACGGGCTGGAGTGCGTTACTCATTGCGCGCCGACGCTCGGTCTTGTTCCCCACAAGCTGAGCGTTGGTGACCCACTGTCGAACCAGGCGGTATCCCCAGGCGTTGAGGGTCGTCACGCGCACATTGGCACTGACGTGACGAAGCGACGGCTCGCGTTGCAGTCTCGCGTTGAGCTCGTTCCTCGCGGCACGCGTGAAAGTAATGAAGAGAAAACGCTCGCTAGGAGCCTGCAGGCCAATGCGAGCGCACCTCTGCAGGAGCGAGTTGGTTTTCCCCGAGCCAGCGGGAGCTAGCAACCGGATCCGATCATTGCGAGCCATAGTGAACGCGAGCTGGCTCTCGTCGAGCATCCGAGTCCCTTTCGACCATTGTGTAGACGCTCTCAATGCTAGTCAGCCAATCAGCCAGCCAGCCGGTCGATCGTTCGTGTTCGTGCGGTGGCTACTGTTGGGGTCGATTTCATCCGCATCCTTCACCCACGGATGGATCCGACGCGGAACCTGTAGAGCTCGCCCGCGAGTGGCGCCGGCCGTGCGCCGTTGCCAGTGTCGCCCCGCTGGTTACAGCACGTAGGCGGCGATGTAACTGCCACCGACGATCAGAGCCGCCAGCGCGCCGACGCTGGACCACGCGACAATGCGCGGCCAGTCGATCCAGCGGCGCGTGCGCGTTCCCGGTCCGAAGCCCGCGGCATCCGATGCCCTCACGAAGTCGTCGAAGCGGATGGTGACGCGCGGTGCCTCGGCACGTGGCCGGGAGTCGCTCGTGCGGGGGCGTGCGCGCTCACGCGTCGGCGGGGGAGCGGTGGCAGTGCGCGGGCGGGCGCTTGCGCCCCCGGTGGTCGGTGCCGCGTGGGAGGTGCTGCTGGAGCGGGTCGTCGCTCCACCGGCAGCGGACGGTGCAGCGACGCGTGCGGAGTCGCTCGTGAAGTTCACGAGGATGTCGCGTGCTTCGCGAGCGCGATCGAACTCGCGGCCGAGCTGTCGCCGGCGAGCCTCGTTCTCCGACGGATGCCGGTCCGGATGCACTTCACGCGCGCGTCGACGGAACGCGTCGCGAATCTCGCCGACGCTCGCGCCGCGGGGCACGCCGAGTGTCTCCCGTGCCTCGTCGAGCGTCACGAGGCATCCAGGAGGTATCGCTGGTATTCACGTGCAAGCCGCTCGTTCCTCGCACGCTCGGCACCCTTCGTCACATGTGTCAGCAGTTCGGTCGTCATCCGCTTTCTCCGTGCACGGAACACGATCAGGCAGACAAGACCGATGAGGAGGAACAGCATCGCCGCCAGTCTCAGAAGCGGGAGGTGCAGCAACGCGGCTCCGACCAGTGCCATGATGCAGGCGACGCCTGCGATGTTGGATGCTCGCATCCACGCCTGTAGCGGTGCGTAGTACTTTGTCGCGGCAACATCCCACGTCTTGTTGGTCGTCCAGAACCGCCAGCCCTTCGGCGCCGGCTTCAGTCCGGGCGTCGGCGTCCAGCCTTCGGGCGGTTGCCAGAAGGTGTTCGCGCGGATCCATTGGTCGGTGGGCGTCGGCCAGCCGCGGGGCGTCAGAAAGTCGCCGCGCGCGCCGGCGACGCGGATTCGTCGGGGGGTCACGAATCGGTCCTTCGTTCTCGGGTTGATGCTGATCAGCACAGTAGCGGGATACAAGGGGGCCGTAGGCGACGCGGGGTCGCTGCTGCCGAATGGATACGGTTGATCACATGCCCACGCCGCGCCGCCGCATGCTCCGCCTCCGTGTGACGATTCAGGGAATCGAGCCCGAGATCTGGCGGACCATCGACGTCGACGAGAGCTTGTCGCTCGCGGACCTGCATCGGGTGTTGCAGGAAGTGTTCGCGTGGCGCGGCTCGCACCTCCACCGCTTCAGCGATGGCGATCCGTGGACGGCGAGCAACGGCATCCCGCGCATCGGACGCCCGCCTCGCGCATGGACCGACGCGTGGTCACTGGCCGAAAGCGACATCGAAGGCGTCGAGGACCAGGCAGACACGACGGTCGGCGAGGCGATGCAGCACGACGGCCCGCTCTGGTATGTCTACGACTTGGGAGACGACTGGGTGCACCGCATAGAGTTCATCGACCGGGACGACGCGCGACCCGGCGAGGCACGTGCGAGCCTGGTGAGGGGAGAGCGGCGGGCGCCATTCGAGGACTGCGGTGGGATCGCGGGGTACCAGGAGACCGTCGAGGTACTCGCCCAGCCCTCCCACCCTGATCACCGCTCCACGAAGAGGTGGGTCGCGTCTGCGGTCGGACCGTGGGGGAGCGCAGATCCTGACGACGCCGATCTTGAAGGCGTGGGAGCGGAACTCGGCATCCTCTTCGGTGACGCCGCCGACGATCTGTCGGGTCTGGCGGACGAGGGGTCCGAACTCGCCGGTGATGCGCCTGTCGCGACCTTCGCGTCGTGGCTCGCGCCGGGTTATCGCTCGGAGCTGCGCCGCCATCTGCGCCGCACAGACCTCCTAGCGCGTGAGCCCCTCCCGGATGACGTCACCGAGATCGTCCGCCCCTACGCGTGGTTGATCGACCGGATCGGCGCGGAGGGCATGACGCTGACCAAGGCGGGGTGGATGCCACCGGCTGTCATCCTCGAAGGGATGACGGAACTCGGATGGCGTGACGAGTGGATCGGAGAGGCGAATCGCGAGGACATCACGATTCCGATGCGTCACCTGCGCACCGCTGCTGAGCGGTTACGACTCATCCGCAAGGTGAATGGCCGACTCGAGGTGATCGCCCGCGCCCGGCCCGCGATCGGCAACCCTGCGCTGCTCGGCGAGCACATCGCGCGGATGCTGCTGCGTCAGCGGATGACGGATGTCGAACGCGCCGCCTGCGTCGGCCTGGCGATCGCACTGGCCGATGGGTCGGTGAGCTCGCGCCGCGAGGCCGAGGAGTACTCAGCGTGGATCCTGAGAGACCTTGGCTACGTGGATGCGGACGGCGGAACGCTCGACCGTCGTGCGGGTGCCGCAGTCAGTGCGCCCCTCACATCCGCGCTCGAACCGATCGGTCTATGGCGTGTCGGCCACCGCCGTCGGGACAGTGCCGTGACCGACGCTCATCGGGCGCTCGCGCGGCTCGCCTTGAGGTGAGTTGCGGTCTCCACGCGGCTGCGCGACGTCGGGCCGCGCAGGTCAGGGCCGCCCATCCAGCTGCTGTTCGCGGCGTGCTGGCTTCAGCCGCCGAATGCGGAACCATAGAGTTCGATCGCAGCGAGCGCGGTGACACCGAGGATCGCAACCAGCGCGCCAGCGCCCCACAGCATCCGGACCCGCTTCGCGCCCACGACTTCGCGATGGAGTGCGTCGAAGCCGGATACGTCTGACTCGTGCTGCGGCTCACTCGTCCACGTCGCGGCATCGCGGACGAGCGCTGACAGCGCGGCTGGCTGCGCCTGATCGAGCCGCGACTCTTGCTTCTTCAGCCAACGGGTGAGTCGCGCGGCATCCAACACAGCGACGTCCGCGGGCTGCTCTCGGATGGTGATCTGCTTGGCGCCGACTATGGCGATGATTCCCGTCACCGGAACCTCCGATCCTGCCGCGGCCGACAGGAGCTTTTGTGTTCTCGTCGCCTCGTAGCGAGTGTTGCGCAGATGGTCCTTCGGCTGGCCGTTGACGAGTAGCCGGCGACTGCCCACCCACACCCGTCCGTCCTCATGGAACTTGGTATTGATCGTGAACACGCCCGCCCCGCCGACGACGATATGGTCGATATCGCTGCCACGCGTCCCGATCGGCACCGAATGCAGGATCGTCCATCCTTCGCCGAGTGAGTCGAGGCGGCTGGCGACGTCGAGTTCACCGAGCGCGCCGAGGTACCAGGGGCGTGACTCGTCCGACAACGGCGACCGTCCGAAGGTGCGCGCGAGTGTGCCGCGCGGCGGGACGCCGGCCTGGGCGCGCAAGCATTCGGCCATGACGGATGCCGCGGCGACCGTCCCGAACGTCGACGACGGAGACGCGGCGGAGTCGAGCGGCAACTGAGGGGGGAGTTCAGGTGTCATCGCACTGAGTCTAGGGAGCCCGCGTGCCTAGGCCGACGGGCGCCCGCAAGGCGTCCCCGCATCGAGCGATTGACCGAGCGGGTCTTGCGTGCCGGCACCGCCCTACCGCGGTCGTGAGACTCAAGGGCTTCGGTCGCAAGACGCAAGCCGACCGACATACGAACTGTTGAGCACCGTCATGCGCACGCCGATCCACCGGTGTCCGGCCATCGTTGCAGGTTCCCGTGCGGAGATATTGTGCCGAGTCCCTCCTCCTCGCCGCCGACACGAGTGCAGCGTTCCTGCCTAGGCCGCCACAATCTTTGGGAGCGCAGAGGTGACGGCGACGCGCAGACGGTCGTCGCGGGAACTGTTGACAGCGCGTGTTGTCCAGGCGCTGAACACGTCAACCTTCGAATTGCGGAGATGAGCGGAAGCGAGCGCGAGTAGCGGCTTCTTGCGGTCATAGATCGCTAGAAGCGCAGCTAGGTCTCCAGCGTCCACCGCATCGGATATCTTTGACCTGATTTCTGTGGCGAGCGCGAATACATCCAACTCGGCGGTACGAGCGCTGTAGCTTGAGGCGAGGCTCGCGATCGAGTCGTCAGTCGAGAAGTCGATCTGCTTGAGCAGATTGTCGATGCGTCGACGGCAATGACGAAGAACGACCTCTTCGATGTTCTCCTCTGTTTTCGCGTCGTCGAAGATGGCCGTCGCGAGAGCGGCAAGCTTCGCCTCTATCTCGGCGTCGCCGAAGTCGTTCATCTCCAGGATCGCGCGAGAGATCGCCGGGAGCAACAGAAGGTTCTCGATCTCCGATACGGGGAGTGTCTCGATGCCCCTGGCGGTGAGGGCCGCACGTTCGCTATCGCTGCGGCTGTCCGCGTCGACTAACCCGGCACTCTGTATCCGGGTGAAGGCGTCGTTGCGCCGCATGGTGACGACCGAGTGGATCACTTCTTCGCAGCTGCCACGAGGCACCACAGTCCAGGCTGGGTAGCAGGCCCGGTAGAAAGCAACGTCGAGACTGGCCGATTCCCCCTCCACGAAGAGGATGGGTTTGCGGCTGCCGAGGATCAATGTCACGAGGTCCTCTGAGAAGCCATCGGCTTCCGGCACAGGCTCGACGACCCATCCGGTGGCTGGGTCGTAGCTTTGAACGACATACTTCTTTCCCGCCCGCGAGGCGGCAAACTCTAAGTCGTGAGTAATGAGCAGGAAGGCACAGTCGGGACGTGCAGTCTCGAGTTCGTCCCATAAGCGTCCAAGAATCGAGCGATGGATGTGGATCTCGGGCTCGTCCATTATGAACACTGAGCCCTCATCGGCGACGAGGGTTTGCCCGATCATGTAGAGCACGGCCTTCTCGCCGTCGCTCATTTGTGTCACGCTGAAGCCTTCACCGACCACGCCATCCGTAACCGGGAGGACGGTGATGTCATCTGCGGTGATCTGTAGATCACGGTTGGGGAGCACTCGGCGAAAGATGGCCCGCAGCTTGCGCATCGTCGTGTCGCCAGGCGGAATCGGGCCGCCGTCCGCGTGAGCGTTGAAGGCCTTGACCGCGGTATTCGCCTGTTCGCCGAAGAGCACCTGAAGCAACGCTCCGGCATCGTCCAGGATGAAGCGAGGCTTCGCGTTTCCCCAGCGCACGCTCGCGCGCGCTCGCTCCGGACCCCCGTAGCCGCTGGGATCGGCATAGCCGAAACGCAGGAGCGCGCGAGCAGTCTGTTCGTTGACTTTCTCGATGGAGGGATCAATCGCAAGCATGCGCTGCGCCGAAATGCGATGGCTAGCAAGACCGAGTAGCCGTTCGCACTCCACCGCAAGCTGGGTTTTCCCCGAACCGTTAGCACCAACAACTATTGTTGATAAGCCGGCGCGGAGTTCGATCGGCACCGGCGATCCGGAGACGACCAGTTCAGTTGGGAACGACAACGCTTCCCCCTTCGAAAGCCTCGAGTCCGATTCTGCCACGGTCGCACATCCAACCCGGTTGGCTCGAAGCTGCCCGCAGAAGCATCCGTATTCGGGCTGTGCGCGGTGAGGGAACGCCGACGGGCAGGGGCCGTCCTCGGCGGGGTTCGACAGGTTGGCGCCTATGATCGGCGAGTGACCACCGGATACGACCGATCGCGCTCCACTATCGATCGCCAGCGCGATCTCTCGCGACCGCTACCGGCCGCACTCAGTTGGACCGTCCTGTGCGCGTTCGGGGTCGTGTTCGCGGCCGCCTTCACCGTGCTCGACCTTCCCTGGTGGATGCCCGCGTTGTACGGCGTTCTCAGCATCGTCACCGTCGCGGCCTACGGGATCGACAAGTCCGCGGCTCGCGGTCACCGGCAACGGATCTCGGAGCAGACGCTCCTCACTCTCGGACTCTTCGGCGGCTGGCCCGGCGCGCTGCTCGCGCAGCAGCTGCTCCGACACAAGACTCGCAAACGCTCCTTCCGCCGCGCGTTCTGGGGAACAGTCGTGCTCAACGTCGTTGCACTGACCGGACTCATCACCTTCGCGACACTTAACGGCGTCACGCTCGAAATCCCACTCGGGACGCTCTTGGGTTGGCAGGTCTGACCAGCGCCAGCCAACGAGCCCCAGAACGCTCATCCTCGAAAGGCGAGGCCGGCGAGCTTGGCGGGTTCGCGCACTCGCCATCCTGACGCGCTACAGCTTTGTTCTCGTGCCCGCGCGACGTGTCAGGCGTTGATCCCGAAAGCGCGTAGCAGGGCGACGCGGGGGATCATCCGGCGTGGCCCAAGCTGGATCGTGGGGATGGTTCCGTTCTCGATGCCGAGTTTGATCGTCCGGTAGTCGACGCCGACGAGCTTGGCGGCATCCTTCATGGTCAGAGCCAGGCTCTGAGGTGATCGGTTCATCGTGCCATTCCTTTCGTGAGCCATCATTGACAGTCATCTGTCGTTCGCAAGCTACCACAGGTGTGAGCCAAGATCGACACTCTTCTTCGCAGAATCGGTGAAGCCGTGGAATAGTGGCGTCATGACACACGTCGAGGCGTACGACATCAGCGACGACCGCATCCAACTCGGCAGCGGCGTGAGCGTGCCGCGCAGTTGGCACGCGCGCGTGACGGGGGAGGAGGGCGTGCCTGGGGCGATCACAGTGCGGGCCGAGTGGGATGAAGCGCTCGGTCGCTCCGCGGTCGCCTTCGCCGCCCTCGAGCGCGCGGAGGGTGGCATCGACATCACGAGCCAGATCCTTCGCGAAGTGCGCACGCACTGGATCGTTGCGCGCTCCGCGCTCGAGGTCGTCACTGTCGAGGTCGAAGAGGGGCGCACTATCGGGGCTTCGGAGTTCCTCGGAGAGCAGCGCTCACGCGACGATCGATCGACGACGGATGCCGTCGACGATGCGGCCGCGGTCTACCGCGTCGCGACCGCGCTCAGCTTCCCGCCGCTCAAGCTCGTGTCTGACACGCTCGGAATCAGCCAGAGCACCGCGACGCGCCTCATGAGCCGTGCACGCGAGCTCGGTATCGCGCCCGAGATCCGGTTGCAGGAGCCCCGCCGGGCGCCGGCGATCGACCCCTTCGGCTACGACCCGACCCGCCCATATCAGGGGCCCAGCACCCCTGGTGGACCGTCGCTGGGTCTGTGAGGTGTTGGAGCATGTTGCTAAATGCCAGCATCATCTGGACGCAAATTGTGAGCAAAGTGCTCATAATCGTGCATCCAGAATTTGACTGTGGCTGCACGGTGATGAAGAGCGTCCCATTCGAGGCGGTCAGAGGGGTTATTTTGGCCGCTTTTCGCCCGCATTCTATTTCCAACTGGCTGTTTTCGGACGTTCCTGGATGTCGTGGCGATCTCGGAAACCCGCATAATTCCGCGGTTATTGTCGTTTCGCGTCGATATGCAGAATGCTCAAATCGTGTTCGAATCCCTCTAGGGGGGCACGGCACTTGTTTCGCCCAGATCGGGCGTAGCGACTCTGCGGACCGTTCAGCAGTGTCACCAGGGGCGTGGCGTCGGCTTCGGTGTCCCGCAGCACTGAGCGCTCTCGACCAGCCCCGCAGCCCGACCCGGTGTCGATGCCCGATACGCGTCCCGCTATCGGGCGGCGCGCTCTTGAGGATCCGTCCGCCGATCCTCGCTTGATCGGTCTGCAGAACGGATCGATTACTGACGGCTAGTTCCCGGCGGCTATGACTTGCCCGCTGCGGACACTGTCGGGAGTTCGTCGTCTTGCGACGAAAGGGCGGCGGAGGGGAGTTCCTTCGACAGCGCCTCGTCGACGACGACTTCTTCGGGCTTGCGCAGCCGGGGTGGAGCTGCCGACCAGTCCTTGAGTCGCTGGCCCACGACGTCGTACGCAGTGAGAATCGCGTCCATCACCGAGTCGATGAAGCCGGACCGGCCTGCCAGTCGCGCGCCACCCATCTTTCCGAGGTATGTGACGGTGAACGACCTGATCTCCTTTGAAGGATCGGCCACAAGCACCCCCGGATCCTCCCGGGCCACCTTGAGGAGTTCCGCGGTCCCGCCTCGTTGACGCGCGGCGAACGCCTCGATCCGCAAGGCGTCCGGCGCATCCTTCAGCTGGCGGAGGAGCCAGTTCACCCTGGTCGTCGGCCTGCCTTCAGCAGGAGCGCCTGTAGTGAAGGAACAGGTGATCTGGGCTGCGCGGATGTCGACAGTCACGGTGAGGGGCGACACGACGTTAGGGATTCGGATGGCGCCAGACATCTTTCCCTCCGTGACGAGCATGTCCGAGACGGCCGCCACCCGGAGGGTCGGGTTGGTGATCTCGGCCTTCGACAAGACCTGCGTGACGTCCGCGCCGAGCCGCTGCCCGAGCTTGAGGGCCCCGTACCGCAGCAGTGCGTCAAACCTAGCGGCCACCTGTGCGGCCGCCTTGTCGTTCTTGCGAAGAGTGCCGCTGGAAACCGCGTCACGAACCGATACCCAGCTCGGCCCCATATCCGTGAACTCGATCGCACCGGACTTGGGGTGCTCGAGGTAGCGGATCAGCTCCCCCAGAATCCATGCCTGATCGGGATCCGCGACCCCGCGGAACTCCTTCTGCATGATCGCGGCAGTGAGTACCTCCGTCCACGACAGATGGTGCATCGGGACGTACTTCAGCTTGCGCTTGTCAACGATGGTGGGATGAGCGCCGGTGGCAGGAGAGATCTCGTTGGAAATCGTCAGCAGCGCGTCGAAACGGTGTTCTCGCGCGACATCGAGATAGTTCTCCAGCTGCTCCCGCTGCAACTCGTTGTTGCCCGTCTTGACCTCGACGAGCGCCGTCCAGACCCTGCCGCCCCGTTTGACGCGTATGAGACCGTCGGGGAAGACCTTCTTGTCGCCCAGAAGGAACGGCACCTCGATGAACGTTTCGAGCGCGCCGGCCGGCGCGCCCATGCGGCTCGTAAGAGTCCGGCCGTACTCCTTCACCGATCCCATCACCGCGAGCAGCGTGGATGTAGCTCGCCGCTCCTGCTCCTCGGCGCCGTTGATCCCAGAGGTTGGGATCATGACGGCCCCGAGTGTCTCGGGTGCGGGCAACTGCAGGAAGGCACTGTCGAGAATCTCGAGGAGATCGTGTCGCATGAGGCCCCACGGGGGCGCGTCGTCACAATCGACAACAAGCGCATGCGGTTGCGATACGTCGGGGCATGCCGACTCCGGCGCAGCTCGTTGCCGGAGGGCTCGACAAGCGCACCATTTCCTTGCGCTGACCTGCATTCGCGGCGGTCCAGCGCGCTTCGCCTTCCGTCGTGTCGGAGCGCGCTGGTAACGTCGTGGGCAGGTTCACGAGTGGCAGTTGTCGGTACCTGGCCGACTGCCCGGCAACCCTCCTCCGTCGAGTGGGGTGCCCCAGGGGAAGAACTGGCCCGACGCGATCGCGCGCGGGCAAGTCGATGGGACGATCGCGCGTCCCACTGAAGGGCGAGCAGTCGCGCGCCCAGTGAGGAGCACTTCGATGAGCGCTCAAGAACTTTCCGGCACCGACGATGACCTGTGGGGCGGCGTCCCACGCGAGCAGAGGCTGGCGTGGCTGCGCGTCGCCTCTCGACACTGGCCTTCTTTCCCCGGCAGCATCCTGGGCGGGTACACCTCGAATGCGCTGGCCGGCGGCAGCGTGGTGCGCCGCGAGCCGCTGATCCGGGTCGCAAGGAACGCCTACGACGCCGGCTTCTCGCCCGTCGAGTACGGTCTGCTCCGGGAACTCATCACAGGCCGCGTCCCGGATCATCTGGTGATCTCGCGAGATCCTCGCGCCGAGTACGCCGATCGTTTCTTCGAGATCGACGCACGGCAGTGGCGTGACTGGCTCCGCGCGGTGCGCGCGGGCGAGCTCCCCGCCACGGCGCTGGAACGCTTTCTGCACCCCGAGACGCACCGCTCGACCAAGGACGCGCTGCCGGCCGATGTGTCGCCCGAGGAGTTCGCCCGCGTGTGGACCGAGTTCCTCGAGAAGACACCGGCCACGGCGGGCGACCGGACACGCTGGGCTTACGTCGTTCAGGCCCCGGGCGAGGTGGGCCGGCCCACCGGGGCGTCCTGCACGCTCCCCGAAGCGCTCGAGCGGCTGCGTACCGAGCCGGGGTCGCGCCTGTGGCGCCGCATCGAGGGAGAGTGGAGCGTCGCACCCAACCCGCTGCCGCGCGCCGAGCGCGCAGACTGGGGCGCGCTGGACAGAGACCTTCGCGAGGAGTGGTACCGCGCGATATCGATGTGCCCGCCGAGCCGGATGTCGACGATCGCACGTATGGGCGGCGTCGACGGCGCGCCGGATGAATGGCGGATGCTGGCCCGTCGCGCTCACGCGCTCGGTTTCACCCCACGGGACTACAAGCAGCTCGCACTCGGCGTGTCGGTGCTTCGCGACGGCTCGGCGTCGAGCGTGCCGGCTCCGTACGACATCGAGTTCTGGGTGGCCTTCCCGGCCGAGGCCGCGGCCACCGACACGCCGGACGAGGCCGTTCGCGCCGTGCTGCACCGGCATCCATGACGATGGATCGGGCGCGAGGGGAGGCCCTCCGTCGGCGATGACGCCGCCTACTGCTTGACGCGTCGCGCGCCGAGGGGCTTGGATGAGCATCATGGGGACAATTTGGGGGACAATCGGGCTGGCCAGCGGGAGCGGCGGCGTGCCCGGCATGGGCGACCGCGGCAGTGACGCGCATGAGGTGCGAAGCGGGCGTGCGCGATGAAGTCGTTCATCCGGGCGGCGTTCGTGACCATCGCCGTGGTGCTCGTCGGTGGTCTGGTCGGACTGGTGGTCCTCCTGGGCACAGGTGTCCTCGGGCCGTTCATGAACGCCGCACCGGTGGCGGCCACGACGGAGACGCGCAGCTCACAGGTGATCAACGCTGTCACCGGCGAGGAACAAGTGGTGCTGTTGAGCCTCGGCATCCAGGGAATCGAGGAGACGAGCGCGAAGAGCACACTCTTCGGCGTGGACATCCCCGGCAGCGAGCGGATCGCATACATGCGGTACGAGTTCACGGCGAAGCTCGGCTTGGAGGGGAAGGACGTCGAGATCGCCGAGACGGCGGAGGACGAGTTCGCCGTCTCGATCCCGCCGTTCACCTTCATCGGGCATGAGTTCGTCAACGACGACGGCGAACCGTTCAAGATGGTCGTGGACAGCGGTGGCGCGTTCAAGTGGGTGACCCCCGAGATCGACTCCACCGAGATGATCAACAGAATCCTCAGCGACGGTGCGCGGGCGGAGTACATCGACCTGAACCGGACTCTCCTGCAAGACCAGTCGAGGGCCTTCTACACGGGCATCATCAACGCGATCAGCCCGACGGCGGTCGTCACCTTCGAATACCGCTGAGCACTGATCGGGGGAGGCGGGCATGGGGGACGCGAAGCCGCATCGCACGAACGACGCGCCGGGCACGCCGGTTCCGGACGTCGCGGCGATCGAGAAGCGCATTCAGGTGCTGACGGAGTCGACCCGACGTGAGCGCGATCGCGCCGCCGCGCGCACGGACGGAGCGCAGACGCGCGCCACGGTGCTCATCGGCGCCGCCGGGATCATCGGCGGCATCCACGGCGGAGGAGCCGACTTCTCGTCACTGCCCGCCTGGGGCGTCGCGAGCATCGTCCTGTATGCGCTCGCCGCCGTCGCCGGACTCGTGCTGCTGTGGCCGCTGCGGGTCCTCGTCGTCTCGAACCAGACCTACTTCGACGAGATGATGGACTACCACCCCGTCGACCTGCAGGAGGCCCTGCTCCGCAACGAGCTCAACGCCGTCCACCACACGCAGAAGCGACTCACGTTCCGCTCGTGGACGCTCATCGTCGGATTCGCGCTGCTCGCCGCCGCGTGGGGCGCATCACTCCTGGCCATGATCGAGGCCTCGGCCAACCCGCCGGCGCACCCTCCGATCCAGGTCGAGATCGTCAACGGAACGGAGTAGCGCGTGCCCGAACCAGAATGCCCACCCGGATACGTCCGCACCGCACTCGGGAACTGCATCAAGGACCCGATCGGCAATCAGCGATGGCGGCTGGGGGAGTCGCTGCGCCCGGACCTGCCCCCGGAGGAGTCGTACCCCGTCGAGTGACCGGGCCCGGCCGACACGACGTCCGATCCACGCGGTAGCCTGCGGGAAGGGAGTCGTCGCTGGGGATGGCTCGACGGGGGCTGGGGGAGTCGATGAGATCTGTGCGCGTCATGAGCGCGGCCGTGGCCGCGGCGGCGCTGATCGCGCTCGTCGGCTGCGCACCCGGATCCCGCGACGCCGACGACGAGCCGCAGCAGGTCGTCGTCACCGCGCCGCCGGTGACGACGCTGACGACGCCGACACCGGCTCCGACACCCGTTCCGACACCGGATGCCGGCGTCACCTTCGCGTACGTCATCGACGGCGACACGATCGAGACGAGCGCCGGCACGGTCCGCATCATCGGGATCGACGCGCCCGAGCGCGGTCAGTGCGGCCACGACGAGGCGTCGATGGCGATCGGGCGGCTCGTGTCCTCGGGCGACCCGCTGACCCTGGAGCTGCCGCCGGGCCAGAACGACACCGACAACTACGGGCGGCTCCTGCGCTTCGTGATCACCGCCGCGGGGATCGACCTCGGACTGCTGCAGCTCGAGCAGGGCTACGCGATCGCCCGGTACGATTCCACCGACGGCTACCCCCGGCATCCGCACGAAGCGGCCTATCACGCCGCCCAGATCGCGACGCGCGGCGCCGACGGAACGGTGCTCACGGTCGCGTGCCAGGCCGCCCCGGCGCCGATCGCTCCGACCACGGCCCCGTCGACGGAGGACCCCTGGTGGATGGACTACTCGTCGTGCACCAAGCTCAAGAAGAACACCGTCGGCCACCCGACCGGGCCCTTCGCCCGTGACAACCCGGCACAGGCCGACATCTACAACTGGTTCGCGTATGGCACCGGCAATCGGGGCGATGGCGATGGCGACGGGCTCGCCTGCGAGTGACGGCCGCCCGCCGATAGGCTCAGGACATGCTCGTCCTCGCCGCCCACAATCCCCTCATCCCCGCCGGATACGACATCCTCTGGTCGGCCATCGCCGTCGTGCTGTTCGCCGTCGTCGTCGCCGCGTTCGTCTCGGTCGTCCGGCACCAGGCCGGCCTCACCGGCATCCAGGTGGCGATCTGGATGCTGCTGATCGTGGCGGTGCCGGTCCTCGGCGCCGTCGTGTGGTTCGTCGCTGGGCATCCGGATCGGCGCCGCCCGCCCGTCGCCCCCGCCGCGACGCGATGACGCGCACCCTCGCGGACATCCAGATCCGCGACCCCTTCCTGCTCGCCGTGCCCGACGAGGGCGCGCACTACCTGTTCGGCTCGACCGATGCCGACATCTGGCACGCCCCGGCGACCGGCTTCGACTGCTACCGCAGCGTCGACCTGCAGACGTGGACCGGGCCGATCCCGGCGTTCCGCCCTCCCGCCGGCTTCTGGAGCGATCGCAACTTCTGGGCTCCCGAGGTGCACGCGTACGGCGGGCGCTACTTCATGTTCGCGACCTTCACGGCCGAGGGGGCGTGCCGCGGCACGCAGATCCTCGTCGCCGATCGCCCCGACGGCCCGTACGAGCCGTGGAGCGACGGACCGGTCACCCCGCGCGACTGGGAGTGCCTCGACGGCACGCTCTTCGTCGACGACGCCGGCAACCCGTGGATCGTGTTCTGCCACGAGTGGGTGCAGGTCACCGACGGCGAGGTGGTCGCTCAGCGCCTGACCCCCGACCTGCGCGCCGCGACGGGCGAGCCGCAGCTGCTGTTCCGCGCCTCGGAGGCGCCCTGGGCGCGCAGGATCGAGCACCCGCGCGTGCCGCCCGGCGTCGAGCCGTTCGTCACCGACGGCCCGTTTCTGCACCGGCTCGCCGACGGCGGGCTGATCATGCTGTGGTCCAGCTTCGGCGACCGCGGGTATGCGATGGGCATCGCCCGATCGACCTCCGACGGCATCGAGGGACCGTGGGTGCAGGAGCCGGCGCCGATCTGGGCGGAGGACGGGGGCCATGGCATGATCGTGCGCACACTCGACGGCGACCTGCTGCTCACCCTGCACCAGCCCAACGACACCCCGAACGAGCGCGCCGTGTTCCGGCGGCTCGTCGAGCGGGACGGGACCGTCGTCCTCGCGGACTGACCTGCCCGCGCGCGGGGAACCGTCGCGTCCGCTAAACTGAACATGTTCAGAAATGTGGATGCCGGCAGGGGAGCGTCATGGGTGAGCGCGTCGTCGTGGCGGGAGCCGGGGGATTCATCGGGCGTGAGCTCGTACGGGCCCTGCGCGCGCAGGGCGACGAGGTCGCCGTCATCGGACGCAGTGGAGCGGTGACGTGGGATCACCCGGACGCGGTCGCCGGCCTCGTCGACGGCGCCGACGTGCTCATCAACCTGGCGGGGAAGTCGGTCAACTGCCGTTACACCGACCGCCATCGCGACGAGATCCTGCGCTCGCGCGTGGACACGACGCGACAGCTGCGCGAGGCGGTGGCGCGCGCCGCCCGGCCGCCGCACCTCTGGCTCAACGCGTCGACGGCGACGATCTACCGGCACGAGATGGACGCCCCGAACACCGAGCACGACGGCACACTGGGGGAGGGCTTCTCGGTCGATGTCGCCCGCGCCTGGGAGGCGGAGCTGTTCGCCGGCGACCTGCCCGCGACGCGTCGGGTCGCGCTGCGGATGGCGATCGTGATCGGCGACGGCCCGGCGACCCGGATGCTGCTGACCCTCGCGCGCGCGGGACTCGGCGGGCCGCAGATCGATGGCCGGTGGCCGCGTCACCGGCGCTATCGGGGGATCGGTCCGCGTCCGACCGGAGAGGTGCGCGCCGCGCACCACGACACCCGCGGGCGGCAGCGGTTCAGCTGGATCCACATCGACGACGTCCTCGGCGCGATCGGGTTCCTGCGCGCGCGCGCCGACATCGCCGGCCCGGTCAACCTCGCCTCTGCGCACCCGAGCGACAACCGCACGCTCATGCGCACGCTGCGACGGATCGTGCGCGCGCCGTTCGGCCTGCCCGCCTACCGGTGGATGCTGGAGCCGGCGATGTGGCTGCTGCGCACCGAGCCCGAACTGGTGCTCAAGAGCCGCTGGGTGATCCCCGGCGTGCTGACGGCGGCCGGGTACCGGTTCGTGCGACCCGACCTGGAGGACGCGCTGCGCTCAGTCCGCTGAGGGCCCGGTCCGGTGCGGCGGCGGCTCAGTGCGCCGCGTCGTACGCCTCGAGCACGGCGGCCGGAACCCGCCCGCGCTCCGAGAGCGTGTAGCCGTTCTGGGCCGCCCACTCCCGTACGGGGCCGTAGTCGCGCTGACCGGCCCGCTTCTGCCGGCGCGCCGCCCCCGCGCGCGGCGCCGCGGACGAAGCCCGTGTCGACACCGACCGGGCCGCTGCGATGTAGGGGGCCAGCGCCTCCCGCAGTGCCGCGGCGTGGGCGTCGGTCAGGTCGATCTCATAGGCGGTGCCGTCGATCGAGAACAGGACGGTCTCGCCGGAACCCACCTCGAGGACCGTGCCGTCGAGGTCGTCCACCAGCTGATGCACAATTCTGCGGGCCATGACCAGAGCGTACTGGGCGGCGTCGCGGTCAGGGGAGCAGGCCCGCGCGGCGCGCCTTCGCGACGGCGGCGTGGCGGGTCGACGCGTCGAGCTTGCCCATCGCCGCCTGCAGATACGACTTGACGGTGCCCTCCTTGAGCGAGAGCGATGCCGCGATCTCCGCGTTGGTCGCGCCGAGCGCGCAGCACGCGAGGACGTCGAGCTCGCGCGGCGACAGGGCGACGTCACCGGGCACGGCCGGCGTGGACTCGTCGTGGGAGAGGGCGGCGAGGCGCTGCTCGACGGCGCTGATGCGCTGGCGCAGCGTCGAGTCGTGCACCGCGGCGGCGATGCTGCGCAGCTCTGCGAAGCTCTCGCGCAGATTCTCCTGGGCGGCCGGGGGCAGCGCGCGGGCGTGCCCGGCCGTCGGCGCCGGCGCGCCGGGGTTCAGCCGCGGCGCCAGGGTCGAGATCCGGCGTTCGACCTCGTCGCGCACGCGCAGCTCGGTGGCGATCAGGTCGGCGGCGCGGAAAACGGGACGCGTGACGACGTCGCCGACGGGGCCGCGGTCCCACGACCCGCAGTAGACGACACCGCGGGAGGCTCCCGCCACCACGATCGGCACGGCGAACAGCGTCGAGATGCCCTCGCCGAGGATCGCGCCGTCGTAGTCGTGCGTGATGCTGCGCGATGTGCGGTACTCCAGCGCCAGCCGCGGGCGCTTCTCGACCATCGCCGCGCCGCCGAGGCCCCGCCCGACGCGCACGGCGAGCCCGTCGATGTTGTGCGTGCGGGCGCCCGTGACGGCGCTCATGTGCACCGTTCCGTCGCGTTCCAGGCCGCCGAAGACCACGGGGAAAGGAGTGTTCCGTGCCAGATCGGACACGACGCGGGAGATGAGCTGGGCGTCGCTGTCGCTGTCGAGCGCTGTTCCCACGTACTACCTACTTCCGGGGGTGACGGCTGCTCTGCCGCTTTTCGTAGCGTCGACGATACCACGCGCCCGGCCGTCACCGGCGGGCCGTTCGAGCACCGCCGCTCACCCCATGAGGCAAGGAGGCCACATGTCCCACGTCCGCACTGACGACGCCCCGCCCGGCGAGGTCGACTACGTCGCGGTCGAGCAGTCGCCGCGCTTCGTCGAGCTGAAGAAGAAGCATCGCAGCGTCGTCTTCCCGCTCGCCGCACTGTTCCTCGTCTGGTACTTCGTGTACGTCCTGCTTTCGTCGTTCGCGCCCGAGTTCATGGCGCAGCGCGTGTGGGGGCACATCACCATGGGCCTGCTGCTGGGCCTCGGCCAGTTCGTCACGACCTTCGCCATCACGATGGGGTACGTGCGATTCGCCAACAACCGCCTCGACCCCATCTCGGGCGAGATCCGTGACCGGCTCGAGCAGGAGGAGGCACGATGAACGACTTCTTCGCGAGCGTGCACAGCGGCATCGCGAGTGCGATCGCCACCGCCGAGAACGACCCCATCCTGAACATGTCGATCTTCGGCGCCTTCGTCGCCGTGACGCTGTTCATCGTCATCCGGGCCAGCCGCAACAACAAGACCGCCGCGGACTACTACGCGGCCGGCCGGTCCTTCACCGGTCCGCAGAACGGCTTCGCCATCTCGGGCGACTATCTGTCGGCGGCATCCTTCCTCGGCATCTGCGGCGCGATCGCCATCAACGGCTACGACGGGTTCCTCTACTCGATCGGCTTCCTCGTGGCGTGGCTGGTCGCCCTGCTGCTGGTCGCCGAGCTCATGCGCAACACGGGCAAGTTCACGATGGCCGATGTGCTCTCGTTCCGGCTCAAGCAGCGCCCCGTGCGTCTGGCCGCCGCGATCACGACGCTGGCCGTCTGCTTCTTCTATCTGCTCGCGCAGATGGCCGGCGCCGGCGGACTCGTATCGCTCCTGCTGGGCATCCACGAGCAGATCGGGCAGTCCGTCGTCGTCGCCGTGGTCGGCGTCCTGATGATCGTCTACGTGCTCGTGGGCGGGATGAAGGGCACGACGTGGGTGCAGATCGTCAAGGCGTTCCTGCTCATCGGCGGCGCCCTCGTGATGACGATCTGGGTGCTCGCGCTGAACGGCTTCAGCCTCGACACGCTGCTGGCCAACGCCGTCTCCGCGTCGATCACCGAGCCGCAGGACGCCATCCTCGGCCCGGGCCTGCAGTACGGCGCGAACCCCTGGGACTTCCTGTCGCTCGCGCTGGCCCTCGTGCTCGGCACGGCGGGCCTGCCCCACGTGCTCATGCGCTTCTACACGGTGCCCACCGCCAAGGAGGCGCGTCGATCGGTGGTGTGGGCGATCTGGCTGATCGGCCTGTTCTATCTGCTGACGCTCGTGCTCGGCTACGGTGCCGCCTACCTGGTCGGGCCGGAGGTCATCAAAGACGCGCCCGGCGGGGTCAACTCCGCCGCGCCGCTGCTCGCGCTCGCGCTGGGCGGACCCCTCCTGCTCGGGTTCATCTCGGCGGTCGCGTTCGCCACGATCCTCGCGGTGGTCGCCGGGCTCACCATCACCGCGGCGGCCTCGTTCGCGCACGACATCTATGCGAACGTCGTCAAGAAGGGCAAGGTCCCGCCGGACGGCGAGGTCAAGGTCGCGCGGCGCACGGTGGTCGTCATCGGTGTGCTGGCGATCGTCGGCGGCATCGGCGTGCAGGGCCAGAACATCGCGTTCCTGGTCGCGCTCGCCTTCGCCGTCGCCGCCTCGGCGAACCTGCCGACGATCATCTACTCGCTGTTCTGGCGCAAGTTCACCACCCGGGGTGCGGTGTGGAGCATGTACGGGGGCCTGGCGGCCGCGATCATCCTGATCGTGCTGTCGCCGGTGTTCTGGGGCACCGACACCAGCGTGTTCCGCAACGTCGGCACCGCGATCTGGCCGCTCAACAACCCCGGCATCGTCTCCATCCCGCTCGGCTTCTTCCTCGGCTGGCTCGGCACCGTGCTCAGCAGCAAGAAGGAGGACCCGCGCAAGGCGGCGGAGATGGAGGTGCGCTCGCTCACCGGCTACGGCGCCGAGAAGGCGGTCAGCCACTAGCTCCGCGCATCGCGCGGACGGCGCCGCCGGCCTACTCGGCGGTCGCCGTCCGCGCGACGCGTGCCGCGCCGATCACCCGCGCCTCCAGCTCCAGCAGGTGGCGCTTGCGCTCGGGATGGCCGCCGTACTCGCCGATCGAGCCGTCGCTGCGCACGACGCGGTGGGCCGGCACCACGATCGACATCGGCGTGCGCGCGCACGCCGTCCCGACGGCGCGACCGGCGCCGGGGGAGCCGGCGGCGATGGCGACCTCGCCGTAGGACGCGGTCTCGCCGTAGGGGATGTCGCGCACCGCCTCGAGCGCGTCGCGCACGAAGCCGCGCACCAGGCGCCAGTCGAGTGCGAGATCGAAGTCATGGCGCTCACCGGCGAAGTACTCGTCGAGCTGCCGGGCGACCGATGCCGTGGCCTCCGCGTCTTCGACGGGGGCGGCGCGCAGCGCGAGGCTCAGCCCGGTGAGCGCGTCGTCGTGGGGGCCGTCGAGGACGTGGAGGGCGGCGAGGCCCTCATCGGTGACGACGATGAGGGCCTCGCCGATCGGCGTCGGGTGCACCGAGAACGCTGCGGAGGTCATGCGTCCATGATGGCCGGGACGGCCGACCCGCGGACGCGTCCCGCGGCCTTCTGTGGACGAAACGGCGGATCGCCCGACTGTGCAGGAAGCGCTGATCGGCGCGGCGCGTCGCCCAATCGCACGAAACTCGCGGGCCCTAGCGTCCATCGCCGGGTCGGGCGCTTAGTGTGGCTCGTGTGTGGCGAGCAGAGGGCGGTGCCGTGCGCGGCGAGAGTGACGTCGAGCACGTGAACCCGGTGACCCCGGCGGACCTCGACCTGTCCGAGCCGGGCGTCGTCGTCTCGCACATCGCCGAACCCGCACGCGGGCGACTGCGCGAGCAGGCCGCGCACCTCGGCGGGCGCTCGAGCCTCCTGCACTACAGCGACACCGGCGACGCCGGGATCGACATCACCAAGGCGCACCCCGGCAGTCTGCCGCAGTTCATCACCGGCCGGTCCACGCTGCTGTCCAATCTCTTCCGCGACGAGTTCGCCCTGCGCTCGGCCCGCCTGGCCGCCGAGCGCATCGTCGCCAAGGACGTCGAGCTGCGCACCGCACGCGGCCTCGACGCGGTGCACATCGCCGTCGGCATGGCCGGCTGGCGGATCGGCGGCGTCACGTACGCGGCTCCCGTTTTGCTGCGCCCCCTCGCCATCCGCCGGCACCACAACGACTTCGACCTCAAGCTGCACGGGGCCTTCGTCATCAACCCCGAGCTGGTCACGGCCGCGCGCACCCACTTCGGCATCGACCTCGACGGCCGCGCCCTCGCCGGGCTCGCCCACGACGGCGGCCTCTTCCAGCCGCAGCCTGTCATCGACCATCTGCGCGCCCTCACGGCGCACATCCCGACCTTCACGGTGCAGCCGCGGCTCGTCGTGTCCACCTTCACCGACGTCGCCTCCGACATGGAGCGCGACGCCGCCGACCTCGACCACCCCGCCCTGAACGCGCTGGCCGGCCACGATGCGGACCGCGAGGCGCTTTCCCTCGTGCGCGGGCGACCCGAGACGATCGATCCCGACGAGCGCCCCCCGGCATCCGATCGCCTGCTCCTGGACGCCGACGCCGAACAGGAGGCCGTGCTGGCGCGCATCGTCGCCGGCCAGTCCCTCGCCGTCCACACGCTGCCGGGCACCGGCGGCACCCAGACGATCATCAACGCCGTCGGCGAGCTGGTCCGCGTCGGCAAGCGCGTCCTCGTCGTCAGCGCCCGCCGGTCCACCCTCGAGGGCGTGCGGCACCGGCTGGCCGGCATCGGCCTGCCCGGTCTCGCGGTCAGCCCGGCGCGTCTGCACCGCGATCTCGTCCGTGCGATCGCCCGCAACGAGAAGGCCGAGCCGCCGAAGGTCGCCGAGGTCGACGACGCGCTCGTGCGCCTGCGCGCCGTGCTGCGCGACTACCGCGCCGGCCTCACGCAGCGGCACGCGCAGATCGGCGCCTCACCCCTCGACGCGCTGCGCGCCCTCACGACGATCACCGCGGCCTCCCCGCAGCCCAGCGCCACCACGCGGTTCGACCTGGCCACGGTGCAGGCGCTGTCGACGCGCCGTGCCGAGGCGGCGACGGCGCTGGCGACCGCGGCGCGTCTGGGCGAGTTCCGCTTCGGTCCCGACGACTCGCCCTGGTACGGCGTCGCCTTCGAGACCACGGCGCAGGCCACCTCGGCGCACGCGCTCGCCGGTCGGCTGCATCGGGCGGAGGTCCCCGGCATCCTCGAGCGCGGGTATGCGCTGATCGGCCAGACGCGCATGCGGCCGTTCGCCACCGTCGCCGAGCTGGGCGCGTACGTGCACCTGCTGCAGGGGATCCGCGCGTCGCTCGACCGCTTCAGCCTCACGGTCTTCGAACGGCCCCTCTCCGAGCTCATCCAGGCGCACGGGCCGCGCCGCGACTCGGCGACGATGTCCAGCGCGCACCGGCGCCGGCTGCGCCGCCTGTCGAAGGAGTATGTCCGCCCGGGCATGCACATCACCGACATGCACGAGGCGCTCCTGCGCGTGCAGCACCAGCGCACGCAGTGGCAGCGCCTGGTCGACGCCGGCGTCACGCCCGAGATCCCCCTCGGCCTCGACGACGTCGCCACCGCGTGGCAGCGCGTCGACGCCGACCTCGCCGAACTGGACAAGGCCCTCGGGCGTACCGAGCCGCTGGCCGGGATGCCGATCGCGCAGCTGCTGCGCACGCTCGCCGGCCTCGCCGCCTCGTCGGACGTCTTCGACAACCTCGTCGAGCGCGCCACGCTGCGCGGCGAGCTGGCCGAGATGGGACTGGAGCCGCTGCTGACCGAGCTGTCGGTGCGGCACGTGCCCGAGGATCAGGTCGCCGCCGAGTTCGAGTTCGCCTGGTGGCAGTCGGCGCTCGAGTCGATGCTGCACACCGATCGCGCCCTGCTCGGCGCGAACACCTCCGTCGTCGATCGCCTCGAGCGCGACTACCGGCTGGTCGACGAGGCCCACGCCGCCTCGTCGGGGCCGCTGCTGGCCTCGGAGCTGGCGACCCGCTGGAAGATCGCGATCGTCGACGAGGCCGGTGAAGCCGCGGCGCTGAAGGCCGCCCTGCGCGGCGGCACGGCCAGCGCCGCCGAGCTGATCGGGGCCGCGCCCACCCTCATGCGCACCCTCGCGCCCGTGTGGCTCGCCTCGCCCTACGACGTGCCGGCCATTCCCGACCGGCCCGAGTTCGACGTCGTCATCATCGCGGATGCCGGTGCGCTCTGCCTCGCGGAGGCGGCCGGCGCGCTGCGCCGCGGGCGTCAGGTGGTGCTGTTCGGCGACCCCGTCACGCAGAAGCCGACGCCGTTCCGGGTGGCGTCGGGGCGCCCCGACGACGCAGGCGACGAGCCCGAGGTCGATTTCGACGGGGTCAGCGTGTTCGAGCGGCTCTCGGAGCTGCTGCCCACCGAGACCCTCACCCGCAGCTACCGCGCCGGGGGAGAGGACCTCGCCCAGCTCGTCAACGACGCGTTCTACGACGGACGCATCGCCTCGCTGCCGTGGGCCGGCTCGTACCTCGGGCGCGGCAGCCTCAGCGTCGACTACGTCGAGGGGGGAACCGGCGCCCCGGATCCCGACACCGGCGCCGTCGAGAGCCCCGACGCCGAGGTCGCACGCGTCGTGACCCTCGTGGTCGAGCACGCCGTCAACCGCCCCGCCGAGTCGCTCATGGTCGTCACGGCCTCGACCAAGCACGCCGAGCGCGTGCGGGCCGCCGTCGCCGACGCGTTCTCGGGACGCTCGGACGTCGCCGACTTCGTCGGACGCGAGACGGCGGAGCCGTTCGCGGTGCTGGGCCTGGAGGAGTCGGTCGCCGAGAGCCGCGACCGCGTCATCTTCTCGCTCGGGTTCGGACTGACCCGGCACGGCCGCGTCCTCAGCGACTTCGGCGACCTGTCGACGCCCGACGGCGAGCGGCTGCTCACCGTCGGCATGACCCGCGCGCGTCGATCGATGGTCATCGTCTCGTCGATCCGCCCCTCGGCGTTCGACGACGGGCGGCTGGAGCACGGCGCCGCGACCCTCATGTCGGTGCTCGGCGGCATCGCCGCGCGCGGCCGCGAAGCGCGGCTCGAGGACCTCGCCGACCCGCTCACGCTCACGCTCGCCCAGCACCTGCGCCGCCTGGGCGTCTCGGTCGACGTCGATTACCGCGGGCTGCTGCCGCTGGTGGCCCAGCACGGCGGTAAGGCCGTCGTCGCCGAGTGCGACCCCGAGACGTGCGACGAGCCGCTGCGCGAGGCGCTGCGGCTGCGCCCCCAGATCCTGCGGCGACTGGGCTGGCACTACGTGCGCGTGCACGCGTTCGACCTGTACAGCGATCCCGCCGCCGTCGCAGCGCGCGTGGCCGGCATCCTCGGCGTCCAGCCCGAGACCCCGACCGCCGACACGCAGACCCAGCCGATCGATGTCATCGAGTGATCGTCAGCGCATCGTCCGGGTCGGCAGCCGGCGCGTCCGCCTGACACCGGCGCCCGGCACGATCGCCGAGCCGCTGGCCGGTGACGACGCCGCGGACGCCGCGGCGACCGACGCCCCGGACGGCGCGCAGGGCGCGACCGGGGCACCGGGTCCCAACGACGACCGCCTGCGGAACGACGTCCCGCCGCACTACTGAGTCGGCGATCAGGTGATCAGGTGATCGCCGGGACGGCGCTCAGACCTGGGGCGTCTGCTTCTGCTCGAGCAGGTCGCGGATCTGGACCAGCAGCTCCTGCTCGGTGGGCAGCTCCTCGTCGATGACGCCGGCCCGGGCGGCCTGACGGTCCTTCCACCGGTTCATCGGCACGATGAGCACGAGGTAGACCACGAGCGCGATGGCGAAGAACTTGATGGCGGCCGAGATGATCAGGCCGATGCCCAGCTGGGCCGTGTCGAACAGCCCCGGGATCGGGATGACCCAGCCGGCGAGGTCGCCCGACGGCACGAACGCGCCGATGATCGGGTTGACGAGCGCGGTGACGATCGCGTCGACGATCGCCGCGAACGCCGTGCCGATGACCACGGCGACGGCGAGGTCGATGACGTTCCCGCGCTGGATGAAGTCCTTGAAACCCTGGATCACAGTTTCCCCCTGCTACTCCGGCGGTGCCGGTGTCAGCCCGCGGTCGCGGGCGCCGATGTCGTACTCGACGATGATGTCGAAGACGGGGCCGTTGCGCCACCCGGCACGCTCGACGAGCCGGTCGCACGCGAGTCGGTGCGGTAGAAGCCCGAGCCGTTGAACGTCACCCCGATCGACCCGTACTCCTTGCGCAGCGGGCCCTCGCACTGGGGGCACTCGGTGAGCGTGGGCTCGGAGAAGGACTGGACAGCATCGAAACGGTGCCCGCAGTTCTTGCAGGCGTAGGCGTACGTGGGCATGGGACCTCGAGTCAGACGTCGGATAGAACGATCGTACGCGTCGGCGTGACGACCCCGGTCACGGGCTGGTCGTGCAGTTCCTGCGGAACCTCATCCAGCAGCTCCGAATCGAAGATGACGGCGTACACGGGTGGACGCCGCTCCATCGAGCCGAGGGTCTTGTCGAAGTAGCCGCGCCCCCAGCCCAGCCGCATCCCGGTGCGGTCGACCGCGGCGGCGGGGATCACGAGCAGATCGACGTCGTTGACCGCGAGCGGACTCAGCAGCTCTCCGACCGGCTCGGGCAGGCCCAGCAGCCCCTCGGCGATGTCGCCGTCGGGCTCGGCCACCGCCCAGTCCAGCAGGCCGTCGGTGCGCGTGACCGGGAGCAGGACCCGGATGCCGCGGGCCACGGCATCCGCGATGAAATCCCGTGTGCCCGGCTCGGTCGTCGTCGACAGGAAGCACGACATCGATCGCACGCCCAGCCGATCGACGAGGCCGTCCAGCTGCTCGTGGATGCCGGCGGCCGCGGCCTCGAGGGCGGCGGCGGAGTGCTGCTGGCGACGCTCGCGCAAGTCCGCGCGCAGCGCGCGCTTGGCGTTGTCGATCTCCCCGGTCATGCTCCGATTGTAGGGTGGCGTCCCGCGCGGCTCCGGGCCGTGTCGTCACGTCCGGCCATGTCGACCACGGGTCGTGTCGTGACGGGTCGGTAAGGTGAAGGTCATGCCGCACACGCGAATCAAGGCCGTCATCCCCGCCGCAGGACTGGGCACGCGATTCCTGCCCGCGACGAAGGCGATGCCCAAGGAGATGCTGCCCGTCGTCGACAAGCCGGCGATCCAGTACGTCGTCGAAGAGGCCGTGTCGGCCGGGATCGACGACATCCTCGTGATCCTCGGGCGCAACAAGAACACCATCTCCAACCACTTCGACTCGGTTCCCGAGCTCGAGTCCAAGCTCACCGACAAGGGCGACCTCGAACGACTGCAGCGTGTGCAGGCCTCGAGCGATCTCGCCGACATCCACTTCGTGCGCCAGGGCGAGCCGAAGGGGCTCGGCCACGCCGTGCTGCGCGCGCAGGCGCACGTGGGCGAGGCCACCTTCGCCGTCATGCTCGGCGACGACCTCATGGACGAGCGCGACCCGCTGCTGCCGAAGATGATCGAGGAGAACCAGCGCACCGGCCTGACCATCGTCGCGCTCATGGAGGTCGACCCCGACCAGATCCACCTCTACGGCGCCGCCGCCGTCGAGGCGACCGACGACCCCGACGTCGTCAGGGTCACCGGCCTGGTCGAGAAGCCCAAGAAGGAGGAGGCGCCCTCCCACTACGCCGTCATCGGGCGGTACGTGCTGACCCCCGACGTCTTCGAGATCCTCGAGCGCACCGAGCCCGGCAAGGGCGGAGAGATCCAGCTCACCGACGCGCTGCAGGAGCTCGCGACGACCACCGGCGTCTACGGCGTCGTGTTCCGCGGCCGCCGTTACGACACCGGCGACCGCCTCGACTACATCAAGGCCATCGTCCAGCTCGCGGCCGACCGCGACGACCTCGGTCCCGAGCTGCGCCCCTGGCTGAAGGACTTCGCGACGCGGCTCTGAGCCGCCTCTCGGGGGTGCGCATGGACCTGACAGTGCCCCGTCGGCACGGACCGATCTCGATCCGGCTCGTCCGCGCGCGCGATGCGCGCACACTGCAGTCCGAGCTGCTCGACAACCGTTCCTGGCTGCGCCCGTGGGAGGCGACGAGCCCCGACGGGCCGGTCTCGTTCGACATGCGCGCGGGCATCCGCCGGCTGCTGCAGCAGTATCGCGACGGCGGCGGCGTGCCGCTGGTCATGGAGTACGACGGTCAGATCGCCGGGCAGCTGAACGTGTGGGGGATCGCACGCGGATCGCTCGCCTCGGCGACGATCGGCTACTGGGTCAGCGAGAGGTTCGCGGGCAAGGGGATCACGCCGACCGCGGTCGCGCTGGCGACTGATCTGTGCTTCGACGAGCTGCGCCTGCACCGCATGGAGATCTGCATCCGCCCCGAGAACCGGGCGAGCCTGCGGGTCGTCGAGAAGCTCGGCTTCCGCTACGAGGGCCTGCGTCGCCGCTTCATCCACATCGACGGCGACTGGCGCGACCACTACGCGTTCGCCCTCGTCCGCGAGGAGGTCCCCGAGGGCGTGCTCGCGCGGTGGGTGGCGGGCCGGGCGCCGACGGGAGCGGCCGCGATCCCGCCGGGCGATCGCCTGCAGATCTGACGGATCGGCGCGCGGAAACCTTCGACCTCAACTCGAACTTCAGACACGCGGGCGGATGCCGGGGCCTGACGGTCCCGGGGACATACCGTGGACCCCATGGGTGGGCAGGTGTGGGGTGGCGGTGTCGTCGTTCTCGTCGCCGTCGTGCTCTGGCTGGCCTACCTGCTGCCCTCATGGCAGGGGCGCTACCGCTACAACGCCTCCGAGCGCAACGCCGTCCGGCTCAACCAGGCGCTGCGCGTGCTCGCCGAGACGAGCGAGACGCCGGCAGAGGTGCGCCTCGAGCTGAACGCCCGAACCGCGCTCGCGCAGCAGAGGCTCGCACGCCGCGTGCGCGCCGAGCGCGCGCAGGCCGAGCTCGAAGCCGCGCGCGCCGAGCTGGCGACCGCGAAGGCGCAAGCGCGCGCCGACACCGAGATCGCCCGGGAGCGTGCTCGCGCGGACGCCGAGATCGCCCGGGAGCGGGTGCGCGCTGAGTCCGCCGCCGCGCAGGAGCGTGTGCGCGCTGAGTCCGCCGCCGCGCAGGAGCGTGCCCGCCTCGAAGCTGCCGCCGCCAAAGCGGCGCCGGCCGCCCGCCGTGCCCGCGCACGTCGCCGTGCCCGCCTGCTCACGACGGTCGTCGGACTCGTCGCGCTGGGGCTGGCCGTGTGGGGCGCCGTCGAGATCGTCGTCACCGGCGCGCAGGCGCTGCTGTGGACCGCCGTGGCCATCGCCGCCGGCTCGGGGCTGCTGCTGCAGCGCATGTCGGCCGTGCAGCGCCGCGTCCTCGTGCGCGAAGCGCCGCAGGTGCTCGCACGCCCGGCCATCGCCCTGCAGGACGTCACCCTCGGCGCCGAGCGCGTCGGATGGACGCCGCGCGAGCTGCCCAAGCCGCTCACCGCCTCGGCCGGATCCCGCGCCGCCGCCGTGCTCGACGGCGCCGCCGCCCGCGAGGCGCTGCGCCAGGCCGCCCTCGAGGAGTCGATGCGCGAGCGCGCCGAGCGCACTGCGCCGCCGTCGATCGAGACCGCGCGCCTGGCGCGCGCGGCCGAGCCGGATTTCGCCCGCATGGGGTACGTCGACGACGCCGAGATCGAGGCGCACGTGCGCCGTCTGCTCGAGCGCCGCGCGGTCGGAGAGTGACCGCGGCGCGGTTCGAAACGGCATCCAGCGCGTGATAATCTAACGGAGGTTCACGGGCCTGTGGCGCAGTTGGTAGCGCGCTTCGTTCGCAATGAAGAGGTCAGGGGTTCGAATCCCCTCAGGTCCACCAATTGTCCTGAGTCGCGACAGAGGCGACATGTACGAGCGAGAGCCCGGCCATCGGCCGGGCTCTCGCTGTGTGTTGCGCCAGGTGGTCGCCGATGATCTCGCCGGTGTTCGGCAGGCGGGTGTGCACAGTGTGTGGGGCGTGGACTGTGCCGGAGCGACTGTCGGGCCCGGGTGTCGGGTCCGGGTGCCGGGTCCGGGTGCCGGGTCCGGGTGCCGGGTGCCGGTGTTCGGCAGGCGGCTGTGCACAGTGTGTGGGGCGTGGACTGTGCCGGAGTGACTGTCGAGTCTGGGTGCCGGTGTTCGGCAGGCGCGTGTGCACAGTGTGCGCGGCGCGGACTGTGCGGGAGTGACTGTCGAGTCAGGGTGTCGGGTCCGGGTGCCGGGTGTTCGGCAGGCGGGTGTGCACAGTGTGCGGGGCGTGGACTGTGCCGGAGTGACTGTCGAGTCTGGGGGTCGGTGCGGGTGCCGGATGCCCGAGGTTCGGCAGGCGGGTGTGCACAGTGTGTGGGGCGTGGACTGTGCCGGAGTGACTGTCGAGTCTGGGTGCCGGTGTTCGGCAGGCGGGTGTGCACAGTGTGCGGGGCGCCGACTGTGCCGGAGTGACTGTCGAGTCAGGGTGTCGGTGTTCGGCAGGCGCGTGTGCACAGTGTGCGCGGCGCGGACTGTGCGGGAGTGACTGTCGAGTCTGGGTGTCGAGTCAGGGTGCGGGTGCCGGAGGTTCGGCAGGCGCGTGTGCACAGTGTGCGGGGCGTGGACTGTGCCGGAGTGACTGTCGAGCGGGCGATGGTGTGCTGCGGGCGGGAGATCACTTCAGCAGGGAGGGCAACAGGCACCCGCCGGCGAACGCGACGAAGGCCGCGAACATGACCAGCGTCACCCAGGTCTGCTTGTTCAGGCTCTCTGTCTGTTCGTCCTGTTCGTCCTGCTCGTCCGGCGCGTCGACGCGCGCGGCATCGTCGCCGGCGGTCACAGCTGACCCGCCAGGCGGCCGATGTCGGCGGCGAGGGCGAATCCGAGGACCACGAACACGACGGCGATGAACCACGTGTACATCCACTTGCCCCGGTAATCGGCGATCCAGAAGCGGCGCACGCTGATGACGCCGTTGACCACGGCGACGACGCACAGGGCGATGCCGATCGGCGCCGCGAGCACGCCGATGAAGCTCAGCAGCGGCACCAGCACGGGCACGAGCACGTACGTGATCAGACACCGGATGCCGGAGACGACCACCGAGGTGCGGAAAGCGCGGTGCGCGCCCTGGGCGACGTCCGCCCGCACGTCCGCCCGCACGTCCGCCCGCACGTCCGCCCGCACGTCCGCCTGAGGCGTGGCCGGCGTGGCCGGCTCGACATTGACCTGCGTGCTCACGATCTGCTCCCGAGTTCCGCCTTCGATCCTATCCGGCTCGGCGCCGCACCCCGGGGGCAGGCATCACGCCGCACGGCACGGCATCCCCTCGCATCTCACACCTGCTCACAGCGGATTGTGAGCAAGACGTTCCACCCGGGTAATACAACGCGCCGATCGCCGGAAACACCGTCCTCGTAGCGTCAGCGGCACGCACCGCAACGACGTTCCGCAGGAGGTTCCGTGCCGTTCTCACCCACTGCACCCGCGCGCGTCGTCGTCGTCGGCGCCGGCATGGTCGCCCACCGATTCCTCGAGAGCCTGCTCAGCCGCACGGACGAGCCGCTGCAGGTCACCCTCATCGGCGAGGAGGGCCGCCACCCGTACGATCGCGTCGGGCTGACGGGATACTTCGGCGGGCGCACGCCCGACGAGCTCACCCTCGACCCCGGCGTCATCGACGCCGACCCGCGCGTGCGCTTCGTCTCCGGCGACCCGGTGCGCCGCATCGATCGGGACGACCGCGTCGTCGTGACGGCATCCGGTGAGGTCGTCGCCTACGACCGGCTCGTGCTCGCCACCGGCTCGTACGCCGCCAGACTCGCCGTCGAGGGCTTCGGACTGCCCGGCTGCTTCGTCTATCGCACGGTCGCCGATGTCACCGGCATCCGCTCGTTCGTCGAGGAACGGTCGGCGCAGCTGGGGCGGCCACTGACCGGCGCCGTGATCGGCGGCGGGCTGCTGGGACTGGAAGCCGCCGGAGCGCTGCAGCAGCTCGGCGTCGACAGCACCGTCATCCAGGCGGGCGATCGCCTCATGTCCGCCCAGCTCGACCTGCCCGCCGGCACCGCCCTGCGGCGGCTCATCGAGGCGCGCGGCCTGGCGGTGCGCACCGAGTCCATCACGACGCTGCTCAGCCCCGACCGCAGCGGCCACGTCGCCGAGCTGGAGTTCCGCGACGGCACGCACGCCCGCGCGGACATCGTGGTCTTCAGCGTCGGCGTGCGTCCGCGCGACGAGCTCGCCCGAGGCGCGGGCCTGACCTGCGACCCGCGCGGCGGCGTCGCCATCGACGAGCGCTGCGACACCGACGATCCGCACATCTCCGCGATCGGGGAGGTCGCCAGCTTCGAGGGCATGGCGGTCGGGCTCGTCGCCCCGGGCTATGCGATGGCGGAGGTCGTCGCGACACGTCTGCTCGGCGGCGACGCGACCTTCCCCGGCTACGACCTGTCCACCAAGCTCAAGCTCAGCGGCGTCGAGGTGGCCAGCTTCGGCGACGCGTTCGCGCAGACGCCCGGCGCTCTCGACGTGGTCTACGCCGACCCGGCGGCCGGGGTCTACAAGAAGCTCGTCCTCTCCGACGACGCGAAGACGCTCCTGGGCGGCATCCTGGTCGGAGACGCCTCGGCCTACGGGGCCCTGCGCCCCCTGCTGGGCACCGCGCTCGGTGCCGACCCCGCCGCCTACCTGCTGCCCGAGGGCGGCGTCGACCTCGCGGGCGGCGACCTGCCCGACGAGGCGATCGTGTGCTCGTGCTCGTCGGTGACGGCTGGGCGCATCCGCGGTGCGGTGCACGAGGACGGCTGTGCGGATGCCGGTGAGGTCAAGGCCTGCACGAAGGCCGGCGCGACCTGCGGCTCGTGCTTCGTCATGGTCAAGAAGATCGTCGGCCAGGAGCTCACGCGGATGGGACGCACCGTCTCGAACGCGCTCTGCGAGCACTTCGACATGTCGCGCCGCCAGCTGTTCGACGCCGTGCGGGTCGCCGAGCTCGGGTCGTTCAGCGCGATCATCGAACGATTCGGTCAGGGACGCGGCTGCGACATCTGCAAGCCGGCGATCGCCAGCATCCTGTCGGTGCTGACCGGCGCTCACGTGCTGGAGGGCGAGAACGCGACGCTGCAGGACACCAACGACCACGTCATGGCGAACCTGCAGAAGGACGGCACCTACTCGGTCGTGCCGCGGATGCCCGGCGGCGAGGTCACGCCCGAGGGGCTCATCGTCATCGGCGAGATCGCCCGCGCCTACGGCCTGTACACGAAGATCACCGGCGGCCAGCGCATCGACATGTTCGGCGCGCGGCTCGAGCAACTGCCGGAGATCTGGCAGCGGCTCGTCGACGCGGGCTTCGAGTCGGGGCACGCGTACGGCAAGTCGCTGCGCACCGTGAAGTCGTGCGTCGGGTCGACCTGGTGCCGCTACGGCGTGCTCGACTCGGTCGGGATGGCGGTGCGGCTCGAGCTGCGCTACCGCGGCCTGCGGGCGCCCCACAAGCTCAAGCTCGGCGTCTCGGGCTGCGCGCGCGAGTGCGCCGAAGCGCGCGGCAAGGACGTCGGCGTCATCGCCACCGAGACGGGCTGGAACCTCTACGTCGGAGGGAACGGCGGATACCAGCCGCGGCACGCGGAGCTGCTCGCCGAGGGGCTGAGCGATGCCGAGCTGATCACGGCGATCGATCGCTTCTTCATGTACTACATCCGCACCGCCGACCGGCTGCAGCGCACGGCGCCGTGGATCGAGGAGCTCGAGGGCGGCCTGGACGAGCTGCGCCGCGTGGTCTTCGACGACAGCCTCGGCATCTGCGCCGACCTCGACGCCGCGATGGCGCGCCACGTCGCCGGGTACGAGGACGAGTGGGCGGCGACGCTCGCCGATCCCGAGAAGCTGCGTCGCTTCGAGTCGTTCGTGAACGCCCCGTCCACGCCCGACCCGTCGCTGGCCTATGTTCCCGAGCGCGGGCAGGTGCGCCCCGCCACGGAGCAGGAGCGCCGATCGGTCCTGATCGCGCGCACGACCCTGGAGGTGCGGCGATGACCGCCACGACGACGACCCGCACGTGGATCAAGCTGTGCGCCCTGGCCGACCTCGAGGTCGAGCGCGGGCGTGCGGCCCTGCACGAGGGGACGCAGATCGCGCTGTTCCTGCTGCGCGACGGCAGCGTGCACGCCGTGTCGAACCTCGACCCGTACAGCGGCGCGCACGTCGTCTCGCGCGGCATCGTCGGGACGAAGGCCGACGCGCCGACGGTCGCCTCGCCCATGTACAAGCAGGTGTTCGACCTGCGCACCGGCACGTGCCTGGACACGCAGGGCAAGGACGCCCGCGCGCTGCGCGTCTGGCCCGTCGGCGTGCGCGACCTCGACGTCTACATCCGGTGGGAGGACTGACATGACCACTCTGCTCGGCGTCTCCCTCACCGGCCGCGACGTCCTCATGGTCGGCGGCGGACCCGTCACGGCCCGGCGCGTGTCGCGGCTGCTGGCCGACGGCGCGCGCGTGCGCATCGTCGCGCCCGCGCTCGCGCCGGACACGCAGGAGCTCGTCCGCACCCACGGCATCCACTGGACGTCGCGCCGCTTCCGCCGCGGCGACATCGCCGGGGCCTGGCTCGTGCACACCGCCACCGGCGACCCGCGCGCCGACCGCGCCGTCGCCGCGGCGTGCGAGCGTCGCCGGGTGCTGTGCGTCAACGCCTCGGCCGGCGACCACGGCACGGCCCGGCTGACGGCGCAGGCCGCCTCCGGCGACGTCGTCGTCGGCGTCATGTCCGACGCCGGGGCCGATCCGCGCCGGTCGGCCGGCGTGCGCGACGCCATCGCCGCGATGCTCGCCGCGGGACGGCTGCCGCTGCGCCGGCGGCGAGCCGGCGGTCCCGGCCGCGTCGATCTCGTCGGCGGCGGTCCCGGCCCCGTCGACCTGCTCACCGTGCGCGCGCGACGACTGATCGCCGAGGCGGACGTCGTCGTGATCGACCGCCTCGGCCCCGCCCGGGACCTGCTGGCCGAGCTCGACCCGGGCGTGCTCGTCGTCGACGTCGGAAAGGCGCCCGGCGCCCATCCCGTCCCGCAGGAGGAGATCAACGCGCTGCTCGTCGCGCACGCGCAGCAGGGTCGGCGCGTCGTCCGTCTCAAGGGCGGCGACCCGTTCGTCTTCGGGCGCGGCGGCGAGGAGGTCCGGGCGTGCGCGGCCGCCGGCATCCCCGTCGACATCGTGCCCGGGATCAGCAGCGCCATCGCCGTGCCGTCCGGCGCGGGGATCCCGGTGACCCATCGCGGAGTGGCCGGCGGATTCCACATCGTCAACGGCCAGGGCCAGGCGACGCCGACGACGCTCGCGGCGCTGGGCGACGCGGCCGTGACGACGGTGATCCTCATGGGGGTGGCGGCGCTGCCGCGCATCGCCGCGGCGGCGCTGGCCGCGGGCGTCGCCGGAGACCGTCCCGTCGCGATCGTCGAGAACGGGCACACGCCGGATCAGCGCACGACGCACACGACGCTCGCGCGGGCCGCCCGGGATGCGGCGGAGGTCGGCGTGCGCAACCCCGCCGTCATCGTCGTCGGGGACGTCGCGCGGGCCGGCTTCCTGCTGCCCGCGCCGGCCTGGATCGAAGACGTGGCCCGGTGACGCCCGGTCAGCCGCTGTCGGCGGCGCTGCAGGGATGCACCATCGTCATCGCCGTCGATCGCCGCGCCGGCGAGCTCGCCGCGGCCCTCGAACGCCATGGCGCGCAGGTGCGCGCCGCGCCGGCGCTGACGATCATCCCGCACATCGACGACGCGGCGCTGCTGGAGCGCACGCGCGAGCTCATCACGGACCCGCCCGACGTCGTCGTCGTCACCACGGGCATCGGGTTCCGGGGCTGGATGGAGGCCGCGCAGGAGGCGGACCTGGCCGACGGCCTGGCCGCCGCGCTCGGCAGCGCGCGGATCGTCGCGCGCGGCCCCAAGGCCCGCGGCGCGATCCAGCAGGCGGGACTCACCGCCGACTGGGTCGCGGTGACCGAGACGGCCGCGGAGGTGGGCGAGTACCTCCTCTCGCGCGGCGTCGCGGGGGAGCGCATCGCCGTGCAGCACCACGGCGGCGGCGACGACGGGCTCGACGACCTGCTCACGGCGCACGGCGCGCGCGTCGTCAGCGCCACCGTGTATCGCTGGGGGCCGCCGGCCGACCCCGTCGCCGTGCAGCGCTCGGTGCTGCAGACGGCGAACGGCGAGGTGGATGCCGTGGTGTTCACCGCCGCCCCGAGCGCCGCGGCATGGGTGGCCGCCGCCCGCGCGGAGGGCGTCGACGAGGCGATCGCCCGTCGCGCGGCGAGCGGACGGCTGCTCATCGCGGCCGTCGGGCCGGTCACCGCCGGGCCGCTCGTGGCCGCCGGGTGGCGCACCACCCTCGCCGACCGCGGACGGCTGGGCTCGCTCGTGCGCTGCGTCGTCGGATACTTCGGTGGTGCCGGCGGTCCCGGCGCGGATGGCCCGGCGCGCGCAGCCGGGGGCGCCCCGGTGCGGGAGACCGCCGCGGGGCGGCTGGAGATGCGCAGCGGGGGTGCGGTGCTCGACGGCCGGTTCGTGCCGCTCTCGCGCGGCGGAGCCGACCTGCTCGGGGTCCTGTTCGACGCCGACGGCGACGTCGTCAGCCGCGACCGGCTGCAGAGCGAGCTGTCCGGCGGGACGCCGAGCGCCCACGCGGTCGAGATGGCCGTCGCGCGCGTGCGCGACACGCTCGGCGGCGACGTCATCAAGACCGTCGTCAAACGCGGATACCGTCTGCACACCGACCCTCGCGACTGACCGGGGCCGCCGCGGGTCGCCGCAGCTCGCCGCGGGTCGCCGCAACTCGGCACGGGGGAGCGAGATCCGCGCGGGTCAGGCGTGGGCGGGCTGCTTCGCGCCGCCGGTCAGGCGCTCGGCGGCGAGGTGCTCCGCGGCGGCCAGCGGCGTGATCGCCCGCGCCTCGGCCTCGTCGAAGATCCGTCGCACCGTGTCGCCGATCGCGGCCACGCGTCCCATGATCTCGTCGCGGCTGCCGAGGTGCTTGGCGACGAGGTCGAGGTAGACGACGCCGCCGGCGTTGACGACGAAGTCCGGCGCGTACAGGATGCCGCGTCCCGCGAGGCGGTCGGCACCGGAGTGATCGGCCAGCGGATTGTTCGCCGGGCCGCACACGGCCCGGGCGTCGAGGGCGTCGATGACCTCGTCGGTGAGCAGGCCGCCGATGCCGGCAGGGACGAAGACGTCCGCGGGCGTCAGGTGCTCGGTGCCCGGTTCGACCCAGCGTGCGCCGAGCTCGGCGGCCAGATCCAGCTTGGCGGGATCGACGTCGGTCACCGTGAGCACGGCGCCCTCGGCCGAGAGCCGCACCGCGAGGCGGCTGCCCACCTGGCCGAGACCCGAGATCGTGATGCGGCGCCCGGCGACCTCGGAGGTCCCGGTCACCCGCTCCAGCGTCGCCCGCAGCGATGCGTAGACGCCGAGGCTCGTCGGACCGGCGGGCTCGCCCGACCCGCCGACGGAGTCGGGGAGGCCGACGACGTGATCGGTGCGCTCGCTGACGACGAGCATGTCGGCCGTGGTCGTGCCGACGTCCTCGGCCGTCCGGTACAGGCCGGCGAAGCCCTCGACGGCGTCGCCGAGGTCGAGGAAGGCCGCGCGGCGGCGCTCGGCGTCGAGCACCGTGTCGGGCTCGAGGCGGATGACCGACTTGCCGCCCCCGGCATCCAGCCCCGCCGTCGCGTTCTTCAGCGTCATCGCCGCCGACAGGCGCAGGGCGTCGCCGAGCGCGTCGGACCAGTGGGGGTACGTCCACAGCCGGGCACCGCCGAGGGCGGAGCCGAGCACGGACGAGTGCAGCGCGACGGTGATGACCAGGCCGCTGCGCCGGCCCGTGATCACCTCCACGCGCTCGTGGGTGAATTCCGGCAGGGGCAGGGTGTGCGTCATCGCGATCCTCTTTCGGCTGGCCTTGTGGGCGCTGCGCTGCGGGCGCCGCGGCGTTGCGGCGTCCGCTTCCATTGTGCCTCAGACGGCGCGAGAAGTCCCGGGCGCCGTCGCTAGGCTGGGCGGGTGACGACACCCGACACCCTCCCGCCGCGCAGCCGCCTCGTCCACGATGCGCTGCGCACCGCCGGCATCACGGGGGAGATCGTCGTGCTGCCCGACGCCGCCTCCACCGCGGTCCTGGCCGCCGCGGCGCTGGGCGTCGAGGTCGGCGCGATCGCGAACAGCCTCGTGTTCTGGTCGGACGGCGAGCCGCTTCTGGTCATGACCAGCGGCGCGCACCGCGTCGACACGGCGGCGCTGGCCGCGCGGCTCGAGCGCACGAGGATCCAGCGCGCGACGCCCGAGCAGGTGCGCGCGGCGACGGGCCAGGCCATCGGCGGGGTCGCGCCGACCGGCCACCCGGCACCGCTGATCACCGTCGTCGACGAGGACCTCGCCGGCTACCCCGAGATCTGGGCGGCCGGCGGCACGCCGCACACGGTGTTCCCGCTCACCTACGACGAGCTCGTGCGTCTCACGGGCGGCACGGTCGCGAAGGTCGACTGACCGCGCGTCAGGCCGGCAGCGGGAACCGCAGGACGGCGGCGACCGGCGAGCCGTCCAGCAGGTCGCGGTTGCGCACGGCACGCACGCTGCCGCCGGTACGCAGCACGCGGGCGGCGAGCTCGTCCACGAGCGCGTACGCGTCCGGCCCGGCCTCGGCGGCGCGGACGACGGTGCCGAACTCGTCGATCGTCCCCTCGTCGGTGGCATCGATGTCGAAGCACAGCTCCGCGATGCCCGCCGATGCGGCCGCGGTCGCGACCTCCTTGAGCCGGCTCGTCGCCAGCCCCTCCGCACGGAGCGTGCCGAACCGCTCGCGCCACCGGTCGAGCTCCTCCGCGTAGTGCGCGTCGAGGATCTCGCGCACGGCGGCCGAGAGGCGCGCGTCGTCGAGGGAGTCCGGGTGCGGGGAGACCCCGGCATCCAGCAGCAGCGGGTGGGTGTTCACGGCGCGGTAGGCCGTGTCGAGATCGCTCGCGGCGGCCAGGATCAGCGGCACCTCGTCGGGAACGGCAGTGACGACCTCGTCCTGCACCGTGCGGGCGTATCGCTCGCGCTCGGGGCGGTCGCCGGTGGCGCCGTCGGCGCGGTGCCGGTCGAACGTCCCGTCGGTGGAGATGCGCTCGAGCATGAGCGCGTGGTCGTCGGGCAGCGAGAGCGGTCGCTCGACCGGGCGATGGTCGGGGCCGAACTCGAGCAGGCGCGCGTCGCCCTGGGTCAGCACCACGACGAACGCACGATGCGGGAACGCGACGGCGCGCAGCAGGGCTCCCGTGTCGAAGCGGTCGCCGACGGCGACGCGCTCCTCGAGCTCGTTCGCCAGCCGGAAGGCGTCGAGGCGGCCGGGCGCGGCCAGAACGACGAGCGAGCGGGACTGGTGGCGCCAGAAGTCGTCGTCGTCCACGAGGGCGCGGAGCGTGTCGACGACGGATGCCGCGTCGCCGCGCGGCAGGTCCTTGCGGTCCAGCTGCTCCTCGGCCTCGTCGACGGCGTTGCGCAGTCCGATGCGGATCCGCTCATGCTCGGTGGGCAGCGGGGAGGACGGCACGACGATCGTCACACTCGCCTCGTCCCGGTGCTCCATGAGCTCGAGCAGCTGGTCGGTGTCGGGGATGTCAGCGGTCAACATGCTCCCACGGTAGGCAGGTGCCGCGCGCGCCGCGAGGGGGTTGCGTGCGGCGCCGGACTCGTCTAGCCCCGCGCGCCGGCCGGGTGCCGGTGCCGGTGCCGATGCCGGTGCCGATTCGATCAGCGTCGCCCGATGCGCCGGCCGAGCTCGGCAGCGGCGTCGGCGGCAAGGGCCGCGAGCGACGCGGCGTCGTGCGGCGCCTCGTCCGGCCAGGTGATCGCGATCGCCGCCGCCGGCCAGTCGGCATGGTCGCGCACCGCGACGCCGACCGAGCGCAGACCGAGCGTGACCTCGCCGTCCTCGACGGCGAAGCCCTGCGCCCGCGTCGCGCGCAGCACCTCGCGCAGCGGCGCGGGGGAGCGGGGACCGCGCCCGGTGCGATCGGCGAACGCCGACGCGTCGGGGTAGAGCGCGCGGACCTGCTCGCGCGGCAGCAGGGCGAGCATCGCCCGTCCCGTCGCCGTGAGGTGGGCCGGCAGCCGCACGCCGACCTCGGTCACCAGGGCGGGGCGACGCGGCGCGCGCTCCTCGACGATGTAGAGCACGTCGCGTCCGGTCATGACCGCCAGATGCGCGCTCTCGCCGGCGCGGTCGGCGAGAGCGGCGACGAGCGGGCGCCCGAGCCGGGCCAGCGGCTCCTGCCGGGCGTATCCGCCGGCGAGCTCGAACGCGGCCGTGCCCAGTCCCCAGCGCCGCTCGGCGGCCAGGTGCACGACGAAGCCGTGCTGGGCCATCGCGCCGAGCAGGTGGTAGACCGTCGAACGGGGCACCCCCAGCGCCGTCGCAATCGTCCGCGCCGCGACGGGCCCGCGCTGGTGGGCGAGGAAGGTGAGCATCCGCAGCGTCTGATCGGCCGCCGGGACCTGGGCTCTGTCTGGGATCACAGACACAGGATGGCACGCGGGTGTGGCCGACGGCATCCGATCGGGATGGAATCGGAGCATGACCGTCCGTGTCCTCCTCGGCGCCGCGCCGCTCACTCCCGACCAGGTCGTCGCCGTCGCCCGCCACGACGCCCGCGTCGAGATCGCGCCGGCCGCGCTCGCCCGCGTCGCCGAGACGCGCGCTCTGGTCGAGACTCTCGCCGACGACCCCGAGCCGCACTACGGCATCTCGACCGGGTTCGGCGCGCTGGCCACGACGTTCATCGCCCCCGACCGGCGCCGCCAGCTGCAGGCCAGTCTCATCCGCTCGCACGCCGCCGGCACCGGTCCCGAAGTCGAGCGCGAGGTCGTGCGCGCCCTGCAGCTGCTGCGGCTGCAGACGCTCGTGACGGGCCGCACCGGCGTGCGTCCGATCGTCGCCGAGACGTATGCGGCGATGCTCAACGCCGGCCTCACCCCGATCGTGCGCGAACACGGGTCCCTCGGCTGCTCGGGTGACCTCGCCCCGCTGTCGCACGTCGCGCTGGCGGCGATGGGCGAGGGGACCGTGCGCACGCGGGCGGGCGACGAGGTCGATGCGGGGGCGGCGCTGCGCGCCACCGGCATCCCGCCGCTCGTGCTGCAGGAGAAGGAGGGACTCGCCCTCATCAACGGCACCGACGGCATGCTCGGGATGCTGCTGCTCGCGCTGCACGACCTCGACGGCCTGCTGGTGACCGCCGATGCCGCCGCCGCGATCTCGGTCGAGTCGCAGCTGGGCACCGACGCCGTGTTCGCGGCGGACCTGATGGCGCTGCGCCCGCAGGAGGGGCAGGCCGCGTCGGCGGCCCTCCTGCGCGCGCTGCTGGACGGCTCGCCGATCGTGGCGAGCCACCGCGATCCCGCGCAGTGCACGCGGGTGCAGGACGCCTACTCGCTGCGCTGCGCGCCGCAGGTGCACGGCGCCGCGCGCGACACCGTCGATCACGCTCGCCGGGTCGCCGAGCGCGAGCTGGCCTCGGTCGTGGACAACCCCGTCATCACGCCCGACGGGCGCGTGGAGTCCAACGGCAACTTCCACGGGGCGCCGGTCGCGTACGCGCTCGACTTCCTCGCGATCGCGGTCGCCGACGTCGCCTCGATCTCGGAGCGCCGCACCGACCGGGCGCTCGACCGCACGCGCAGCCAGGGGCTGCCGCCGTTCCTCGCCGACGAGGTCGGGGTGGACTCCGGGCTCATGATCGCGCAGTACGCCGCCGCCGGCATCGTGTCCGAGCTCAAGCGGCTGGCTGTTCCGGCATCCGTCGACTCGATCCCCTCGTCGGCGATGCAGGAGGACCACGTCTCGATGGGATGGGCCGCCGCCCGCAAGCTGCGCCGCGGCATCGACGGGCTGGCGCGCGTGCTCGCCGTCGAGCTGCTGACCGGATGCCGGGCCCTCGACCTGCGCGCGCCCCTGTCGCCGGCCGCGGCCACCGGCGCCGTGCGCGCCCTCGTCCGCACCGTCGCGGGCGGGCCGGGTCCCGACCGGTTCGTCTCACCCGAACTCGAAGCCGTCGCCGACCTCGTGCTGTCGGGCGCGGTCGCCGGAGCAGTGAAGGAGCACCTGACATGACCACCGAGGAACAGGGTGCGCGGGGGCGGGTCGTCCGCGCCGCGCGCGGGCCGGAGCGCACCGCGAAGAGCTGGGGCGCCGAGGCCGCCAAGCGCATGCTGATGAACAACCTCGACCCCGAGGTGGCCGAGCACCCCGAGGAGCTCGTGGTGTACGGCGGCACCGGGCGCGCCGCGCGCTCGTGGGAGGCGTACGACGCGATCGTGCGCACCCTCGACGAGCTCGAGCCCGACGAGACGCTGCTCGTGCAGTCGGGAAAGCCCGTCGGCGTCTTCCGCACGCACGAGTGGGCGCCGCGCGTGCTCATCGCCAACTCGAACCTCGTCGGCGACTGGGCCACCTGGCCGGAGTTCCGCCGCCTCGAGCAGCTGGGCCTGACGATGTACGGCCAGATGACCGCCGGATCGTGGATCTACATCGGCACGCAGGGGATCCTGCAGGGCACCTACGAGACCTTCGCCGCCGTCGCACGGTCGCTGCACCGGGAGTCGTTGGCCGGCACGCTGACGCTCACCGGCGGGTGCGGCGGCATGGGGGGAGCGCAGCCGCTCGCCGTCACCATGAACGGCGGTGCCGTGCTCATCGTCGACGTGGACGAGTCGCGCCTGGCGCGCCGGGTCGCCCACGGATACCTCGACGAGCACACGACCGACCTCGATGCGGCGCTCACCCGCGTCCTCGCCGCCCGAGAGGCCGGCGAGGCGCTCTCGGTCGGGGTCGTCGGCAATGCGGCCGAGGTGTTCCCGGAGCTGCTCGCCCGCGGCATCCCGATCGATGTCGTCACCGACCAGACCAGTGCGCACGATCCGCTCGCGTACCTGCCGATCGGCATCCCGTTCGAGCGGTGGCGGGATGCCGCGGACGCCGACCCGACCGGTTTCACCGAGCGGGCCCGTGCCTCGATGGCGGCGCACGTGTCGGCGATGGTCGGCTTCCAGGATGCCGGGGCGGCCGTCTTCGACTACGGCAACTCGATCCGCCGCGAGGCCGAGCTCGGCGGGTGCCAGCGGGCGTTCGCGTTCCCCGGGTTCGTGCCCGCCTACATCCGGCCGCTGTTCGCCGAGGGACGCGGACCGTTCCGCTGGGTGGCGCTGTCGGGCGACCCCGAGGACATCGCCAAGACCGACCGGGCGGTGGCCGAGCTGTTCCCCGAGGACGCCGCGCTGCACCGCTGGCTCGCACAGGCGGCGGAGAAGGTGCGGTTCGAGGGACTGCCGGCGCGGATCTGCTGGCTCGGATACCAGGAGCGGCACCTGGCCGGACTGAGGTTCAACGAGATGGTCGCGTCGGGCGAGCTGGCCGGGCCCATCGTGATCGGCCGCGACCACCTCGACGCCGGGTCGGTCGCCTCGCCCTACCGCGAGACCGAGGCGATGGCCGACGGATCCGATGCGATCGCCGACTGGCCGCTGCTGAACGCGCTGCTGAACACGGCGTCGGGGGCCTCGTGGGTGTCGATCCACCACGGCGGCGGGGTCGGCATCGGGCGGTCCATCCATGCCGGACAGGTGACCGTGGCCGACGGCTCGGCACTGGCGGCCGAGAAGCTGGCGCGCGTCCTCGTCAACGACCCCGGCACGGGCGTCATGCGGCACGTCGACGCGGGCTACGATCGGGCCGTCGAGGTCGCTCGCGAACGCGGGCTGACGGTGCCCATGATGGCGGCGCCGTGAGCGCGCTGCTGCTGACCGGCATCGGGGAGCTGACGACCAACGTCGCCGCCGGCGGCGACCCGTGCGGCACGATCCGCGACGCCGCGGTGCTCATCGAGGACGGCCGCGTCGTCTGGGCCGGCGGCGAGGGTACGGCCCCGGACGCGGCGGGGGAGGTCGTCGACGTCGAGGGGCGCGCGGTGATCCCCGGGTTCGTGGACAGTCACACGCACCTCGCGTTCGCGGGGGATCGCGCCGACGAGTTCGAGGCGCGCATGCGCGGCGTGCCGTATGCCGCGGGGGGCATACGGCGCACGGTCACGGCGACGCGCGCCGCCGCCGACGACGAGCTGCGCGCGCGGCTGGCGCGACTGGTCGCCGAACTCCACACACAGGGGACCACGACCTTCGAGATCAAGACCGGATACGACCTCACCGCCGACGGCGAAGCGCGGCTGGCGCGCCTGGCCGCCGAGGTCACGCGGGAGGTCACGTTCCTCGGTGCGCACGTCGTGCCCGCCGAGTACGCGGACGATCGCGCCGGCTACGTCGACCTCGTGTGCGGCGAGATGCTCGCCGCCGTCGCCCCGCACGTGCGCTGGATCGACGTCTTCTGCGAGGACGGCGCCTTCACCCCGGACGAGTCCGAGCGCGTGCTGCGGGCCGGCGCCGCCGTCGGCCTGATTCCGCGCGTCCACGGAAACCAGCTCGGACCCGGTGCGGGGGCCCGCCTCGCGGTCGAGCTCGGCGCCGCCTCGGTCGACCACTGCACGTACCTGTCCGACGCGGACGTGGCCGCGCTGGCCGGCTCGGGCACGGTCGCGACGCTGCTCCCCGGGGTCGAGTTCTCGACCAGGCATCCGTACCCCGACGCGCGCCGGCTGATCGACGCCGGCGTCACGGTCGCCCTCGCGAGCGACTGCAACCCGGGCACGAGCTTCACGAGCTCGATGCCGTTCGTGCTCGCCCTCGCCGTGCGCGAGATGGGCATGACCCCGGCCGAAGCGGTGTGGGCCGCCACGGCCGGCGGCGCTCGCGCGCTGCGTCGCACCGACGTCGGTCACCTGGGCGCCGGCGCGCGCGCGGACCTCGTTGTCCTCGACGCGCCCAGCCGCGTGCACCTCGCCTACCGGCCCGGTGTCCCGCTCATCCACGCGGTCTACCGGGACGGCACGCTCCTCGGCGGGTGAGGCGGCCGCGGGTTCGCGGTGCCGTTCGTGTTCGTAATTCAGGCTGGTCGGCGGCCGCCGCAGCGCGCGCCCGCGGAAACACGGGCCGCCGGCCGTGACCGCGGACCGCGCAGCCTGAATTGTGAACGCGGCAGGTCGGCTCCGCGGGCCGAGGACGGGAGGCGGCGCGGCGTCAGCGCGGCGTGTCGAAGGTCCAGGCGGCGGGGTCGGTGGCGGTCGCGACGTCCCAGTCGTCGGTCTCCCACGTGAAGGTCGCGACGGCGCAGGTGGGCATGTGCCCGATCCCGCCGCCCGAGAGCCGCTCGGCGAGCACCGTCATGCCGGGGTCGTGCGCGACGACCATGACGCGCGCGAGCATGCTCTCGGCCGCCGTCGCCAGCAGCCGCGAGGCCGGCGCCCCGTAGAGATCCGGATCGAGGCGGAGCTCGGCGTCGAGCGCCGTCGCGAACACGCCCGCCGTCGTCCGGGCGCGCACCGCGGTCGAGGACAGGATCGTCTCGGGCCGGAAGCCCGTGCCCGCCAGCAGCGCGGCCATCGCCGGGGCGTCGCGCTCGCCGCGCGCGTTGAGCGGGCGCTCGTGGTCGTCGAGTCCGGGATCCCCCCAGTCGCTCTTGGCGTGCCGCACGAGTGCGAGGGTGATCATGTGGGTCTCCTCTCCGGCGCCGGCCGCCCTCCGGCACCGGGCACCCCTCCCGCCGACAGGGCTCGTCCGGCCAGCAGCTCGAGCACGCACAGGGCGGCCAGCCGCACGGTGCGCTCGTCGGGGGAATCGGCGGTCGCATCGACTTCGACGATGTCGGCGCTGCGCACGCGGGGATCGGATGCCGCGGCCCGCACGAGCGCGCGCAGCTCCCACGCCTGCAGTCCACCGGGGACCGAGGCCGGGCACCCCGGAGCGACGGCGCGGTCGCAGACGTCCACATCGATGTCCAGGTGGACGGGGCCGTCGGCCCCGGCGATCGCGAGCGCCTCGGCCACGACCTGGGCCGCCGGACGACCGCGCAGCGCGTCCAGCGGCACCACCGTGATGCCGAGGTCGGCCGCGCGCCGCGCGTACGCGGCGGAGTTGGCGAAGTCGGCGATGCCGAGCTGCACGATCCGGCGCGGATCCAGGCCGTCCTCGACGAGCCGCCGGACGGGCGAGCCGTTGGACACCCCGTCCCGCAGGTCGAAGTGGGCGTCGAGCGTGATCAGCCCGCGCGCACCGGCGCCCTGGGCCGTCGCATACGTGATCGAGTTGTCACCGCCGAGGGCGATCACGAGCCCCGACGCGGCGGCGAGCCCGCGCACGCGCGCACGCACGCGCTCCTCGCCCTCGGGGCCGTCGGGCTCCTCGACGTCGCCGGCGTCGGCGATGCGCAGCGTCTCGTCCAGGTCGACGACCGGCGGACCCAGCAGCGTCGGGCCGAACCGGCGCAGCGCCGCGCGGACGGCGGCCGGGGTCGCGTGCGCCCCCGTGGGCGAGAGCGACGTGCGCCAGGCGGGAACGCCGATCAGCACGGCATCCCTCTCGCCATCGGGCGCGGGCCAGTCGCCCGCGCGGGGCCAGAGAGCGTCGTGGGAGAGCGCCATCAGCCCACGTACACCCAGGCGCGGCGGCCGCTGGCGAGGGTCGCCTCGACCCGCCGGTACAGGGCGACCTCGTACTCGTCGGCGGCGTCGAGCTCGGCGGGCGTGAGCCGGACGACCCGGCCGACGACCTTGTCGACCCCGCTGCCGGTGCGGCGCAGCACGGGGTGGAGCGACGTGCCGGACACGTCGACGACCCGCTGATCCTCGATCTCCACGTAGTCGGTTGTGTAGCCGGGCAGGACGTCGGGCTCGCTGTCGAGCAGGCGCCCGAACGTATCGAGCTGCACCTCGGCGAACTGCAGGGTGCCGTAGGTGAACAGCAGTTCGTGGTGCTCGCCGGCCATGCCCTGAGGTTACCCCGCGGTGCCCGGCCGTCGCGAGGATCAGGGCAGCAGCGCGTGCGCGATCGTGAAGATCGTCAGCCCGGCCAGCGCGCCGACGATCGTGCCGTTGAGGCGGATGTACTGCAGGTCGCGGCCGACCATGAGCTCGATCTTCTCGGTCGTCTCGGCCGGGTCCCACTTCTCGACCGTGTCGGTGATGATCGAGGCGATGTCGTGGCGATACCGGTCCACGAGGAACACCGCCGCGTCGGCGATGCGCTTGTCCACCCGCCGCTGCAGGGCGGGGTCGGTCGACAGCCGCGCCCCGATCTCGATCAGCGCCGCGCGCGCACGACGCCGCAGCGGGCTGGACGGGTCCTCGAGTGCGGTGAGCAGCCCGGCCTTGGCCGTGTTCCACGCCTCGGCGGCGAGCTCGCGGACCCGCGGACTGTCGAACACGGCGCTCTTGGCGTCCTCGAGCCGCCCGATGGTCTCGGGGTCGTGCTGCAGATTGTCGGCGAGGCGGGTCAGATAGCGGTCGACGGCCGCACGGGCGGGATGCCCTGGGTCGTCCTGGATCGCCGTGACGAACTTGAGGGCCTCGTGGTAGACCGTGTCGTCGACGAGACGCATCGCGATCGACGGCACCCACGACGGCAGCCGACGTGAGACGAGGCCGCTGAAGGCCTCACGGTTGCCGTCCAGCCACGTGGCGATGCTGTCGATGCCGAGATCGACCGCGCCGCGGTGGGCGTCGGCGTCGACGACGCGCGACAGCCACCCGCCGATCGTGGGCGCCCACGCCGGGCTCAGCAGATGCTCGCGGGCGAGGTCGCCGATGAGGTCCTGGACCTCGTCGTCGCTGAGTGCGGTCAGGATGCCGGCGGCCATCGTCGCGCCCTCGGCGGCGACGGTCTCGGCGTGCTCGGGCTCCTGCAGCCACTGGCCGGCCTTCTGCGCGATCGCGGTGGACTCGAGCTTGCCGCGCACGACGGAGCCCTCGAGGAAGTTGGTCTCCACGAAGTCGCCGAGCGAGCGTCCGATCTCGTCCTTGCGGCGCGGGATGATCGCCGTGTGCGGGATCGGGATCCCGAGCGGATGCCGGAACAGCGCCGTCACGGCGAACCAGTCCGCCAGCGCCCCCACCATGCCGCCCTCGGCGGCGGCGCGCACGTACGACATCGGCGGCACGCGCTCCTCGAGCACGAACGCGACGATGAACACGACCGCCATGAACAGCAGGGCGCCCAGTGCCACGCCCTTCATGAAGCGCAGCGCGCGGCGCCGCTCCTGATCGGCGGGACTCAGCAGTGCCGTCGGGGTGCGGGCCATGCCGACCATGATGGCACGCGCACCGCCGCCGAGCCCGGAGCCGGCGGCGGAGACGGCGGGCGCGGCGTATTCTGGCCGCGTGATCGACGACATCAAGAAGCGCGCCCTGCACCGCACCAGCATCCTGGAAGGACAGGTGCGGGGGCTCGCGAAGATGATCGAGAACGAGGACTACTGCATGGACATCATCGCCCAGTCCCGCGCGATCCAGAAGGCGCTCGCCTCGCTCGACAAGCTGCTCCTCGAGAACCATCTGCGCACGCATGTGACGCACATGTTCGAGCACGGCGGCGCCGAGCGCGAGCAGGCCGTCGCCGAGCTTCTCAAGGCGTACGACCTCGACGGGCGCTGAGGTCGGGACCCACGTCGCCGTCGCCGCTCGCGGCTACAGGTCGCCGCGCTGGCTCGTCCACGTCGGATCGACGTGTCGCGGCCCGCTGATGCGCGCGGCGAACCCGTCCAGCCGCTCGGCGACGGCCGGGTCGAGCCGGGCGCGGGCGGCGGGGAGCCACTCGTCCACGTGGCGGGCGAAGCGCGATCCGGGGATGGGCGCGACGGGGATGCCCAGGCGCGCGCCGCGGTCGAACAGCCAGGCCAGCGCGAGCTGAGCCGACGTGAGTCCCGCGGTGTCGGCGAGCGCGCGCAGCTCGGCGCGCAGCGGCGCGTTGCGGGCGAGATTGCCGTCTGCGAACCGGGGGAAGCCGTGGCGCACATCGCCCGCGCCGATCTGCGCGGGATCGAAGTCGTCGGTCAGCCATGCCCGGCTGAGCGGACAGTAGGGGACGAAGGCCGTCCCGGTCTCGATCGCGGCGGGGATGACGCTGCGCTCGACGTCGCGGCTGACGACGGACCACTCCGACTGCACGGCGGCGATCGGGTGCACGGCGTTCGCCCGCCGCACCTCGTCGGCCGTCGCCTCGGAGAGCCCGAGGTGACGCACCTTGCCCTCGGCGACCAGCTGCGCCATCGCACCGACGGTCTCTTCGATGGACGCCTCGGTGTCGACGCGGTGCAGGTAGTAGAGGTCGACGTGCTCGGTGCCCAGGCGCCGCAGGCTGGCCTCGAGCTGCTCGCGCATGTAGCCGGCGTCGTTGCGGATGGCGCGCTGTCCGATCGGCCCTCCCGCGATGCCGAACTTCGTCGCGAGGACCAGCTCGTCCCGCCGCCCCGCGATCGCCTGCGCGACGATCCGCTCGCTGCGCCCGCCGCCGTACACGTTCGCGGTGTCGACGAACGCGATCCCGGCGTCGAGGGCGTGCCGGAGCGTGGCCAGCGCCGTCTCGTCGTCGACAGGTCCGTACACGTCGGTCAGGCTCATGCCGCCGTACCCGAGGGCGGTGACGGTGAGGCCGTCCCCGAGGGCGACTGCGGGCAGGCTCATGCCTCGACGGGCCCGAGCCACGCGGCGGCCGCGGTGCTGTGCGCAGACTCCGGATCAGACGGGTGGAACAGCCCCGCCAGCACGTCGCGGTAGAGGCGGCTCAGTTCGCTGCGCGTGAAGTAGGACGATCCGCCCGCGACCAGCATCGCCTCGTCGACGACCTGCTTGGCGGCGACGACCGCGCGGTGCTTGATGCCGCTGAGCCGGGCGAACCACAGTCCGCCGTGGTCGGCCCGGGCGTCCACGTCGCGGCACAGCGCGGCCAGCTGCGGCGGGAGGGCGTCGTAGGCGAGGGCCATCTCGGCGACGCGCCAGCGGATGTCGGGATCTTGGCTGTAGGCCTTGCCGGTCCGCCGGGACGTGCGCTGCCGCGCCGTGTCGACGGCCAGATCCAGCGCACGCCGCGCGATGCCGGTGTACACCGAGGCGAGCAGCAGCTCGAACACGCTGAAGATCGCGAAGACGATCGGGTCGGGGTTCGGGCCGGGATCCACGCGCCGCACGACGCGGTCGGCGGGCGCGATCGCCGCGTGCAGCTCGGTCGTGCGCGACTGCGTGCCGCGCATGCCCACGGTGTCCCAGTCGTCGCGGGTGACGACCTCGTCGGTGCGCGGCACGAACGCGTACACGAGCTTCGGCGCGTCGGGCGAGGTCGTGTCCAGTCCGTGCAGCCCGAGCTGGGACCACACCGGAGCGAGCGAGGTGAAGATCTTCGTGCCGGTGAACGCGTACGAGCCGTCCGGCTGCGGGACGGCCTGCGTGTCGCTGCCGAACAGCACCAGATCGTTGCCGGCCTCGCTGATGCCGAACGCGAACACCTCCCCGGCGGCGGCTCCGGCCTGCACGAAGCGCAGGGCGTCGATGCCGCGGTCGGCGAGCACCTTGGCGACTCCGGTCCACACCAGGTGCATGTTGATCGCGAGTGCCGTGGCGGGGGATGCCGTGGCCAGCCGCTGCTGCAGGAGGGAGGTCTCGGCCAGTCCCAGCCCGGCCCCGCCGAGCTTGGCCGGCACCAGCAGGGCGAGATAGCCGGCATCCCTCAGCTCGGCCAGGTCCTCGTCCGGGAAGACGTTGTCGCGGTCGACGGCCGCGGCGCGCGACCGGATGCGTTCGAGCAGATCATCGGGCAGGTGGGCGGCGGGATCGAAGGAGCTCACCGTCCCATTGTGTCGTGCGCGGCCCCGCCCGGGGGCGGGTGGAGGAGGATGGAGCACATGATCTCGACGGAGCTCGCCGCCTCACTGCGGGCGAACGGGCTCGTGTGGCACCCGGCATCCGGCGATCGCTTTCAGCTCGACGAGCCGGAGCTGGAGGCCGACGTGTTCACGGTGAGCGAGATGACGATCGAGCCGCGCCGCTACCCGACCGGGGTGATCCTCGCCTTCAACGGCACGACCGAGTGGGCGCTGGACTCCGTCGCGCTGGAGGAGGCGCTCTGGCTGCCCCGCGAGGACCAGCTGCGCGAGATGCTGCGCGGGACGTTCCGGTCGCTCACCCGTCTGGCCGACACCCACCGCGTCGAGATCGAGGTGTCGGGGGAGCGTCTCGCGTTCGAGCACCCCCAGCCGGAGGATGCGTACGCGCTCGCCGTGCGGGAGCTGCTGCGCCGCGCCGCCTGATCCCGCCTCAGGTGACGATCGGGACCGGTTCGGTGTCGGGGATCGGGCTGGCGTCCCGCCCCCGCAGGTCGGGGAAGCCGCGCACGCACACCGCCGCGACGACGACTCCGACGGCGGCGAACGCCGCGCCGGCCCAGAAGGCGCCGATGGCGCCGACGCCGTCGATCAGGAAGCCGGCCACGGCCGACCCGGCGGCCGCGCCGATGAGCTGACCCGTGCCGATCCAGCCGTACGCCTCCGCGGTCTCGCTGAACTTGACGCTCGCGGCCGTCATCGCGAACATCACCGCCAGTGCGGGGGCCAGCCCGATTCCCGCGACGAACAGCGAGGCGCCGAGCCACCACACGGTGAGGGAGAGGACCGTCAGCGTCAGGCCGACGGCGGTGATCGCGAGCCGCCGCGCCATGGCCCACGGGCCGATCGGGATGTGGCCGAACGAGAGCCCGCCGATCAGCGAGCCGATCGAGAACACCGCGAGCACGAGCCCCGCCTCGAGGCCGTCGTGCCCGAACGTGGCGACGACGCCGGCCTCGACCGCCGCGCACGCGCCGATCAGCAGGAAGCCGACGACGGTCGCGAGGACGACGGCGGGCTTGGCCAGCACCTTGCCGAACCCGCGCCGGCTGCGGGGGATGCGCACCCGGCCGACCTCGGGGGAGAGGATGAACCAGGCGCCGCCGCCGATGAGGAACACGACGATCAGCAGGAGTCCCGGCACGGTGCCGGCCTGCGTGGCCACCAGGGTGATGACGACGGGCGCGAGCACCCAGATGATCTCCTGCAGGCTCGCGTCGAGCGAGAACAGCGGGGTGAGCTGACGCGAGGTGACCAGCTTGGGGTAGAGGGTGCGGACGGCCGACTGCACGGGCGGGGTCGACAGCCCCGCGAGAAGGCCGAGCGCCATGTAGCCGGGCAGCTCCATGGGCACCATCGCCAGCACGACGATCGCGGCGGCGCAGACGGCGGTGGTGAGGGTCAGTACTCGGCGGATGCCCCACACGCCCATCCAGCGACTCGTGACGGGCCCGGAGACGGCCTGGCCGACCGAGGTGGCCGCCAGCACGAGCCCCGCGGCGCCGTACGACCCGGTCATCTGCTCGATGTGCAGCAGGATCGCCAGGCTCGTCATTCCGTTGGGGAACCGCGCCGTCAACTGTGCGGCGATGATGCGAGCCACTCCGGGCGCGCGCAGAAGATCACCGTATCCCGCCACCCCTCAACGCTACTCGCCCGCAGCGTCGGGGACGACACGCCGCGACACGCCGAAGGGAGTTCTCCACAGGCAGATGGATGTCGGAGGGGCGCTCTAGCGTCGCACCTGTGGAGGAGTGGCCGGGGGTCGCGGCGAAACGTGCGGGATTCAGGCGTTTTCCAGGTTCGGGGAAGATCGCCGGGCTGTGGATGAATCGGTGGACAACTTGTGTTGTACCTGTAGAGAACGGGGGAAAACTACACGGATGTAACTACTAGCCCTTGTGGTGCTATCCATTGTCGGTACCCATATGTAGTATTGGACTCCCGGCGGGGTCCTGCCGGCCAACCAACAGAACTTTGAGGGGAGAGACGGGTCACCATGTCGATCACCGTCTACACGAAGCCGTCGTGCGTGCAGTGCAACGCGACCTATCGCGCACTGGACTCGAAGGGCATCGAATACGAGATTCTCGACCTGTCGGAGGACCCGACCGCGCTCGAGCACGTCAAGTCGCTCGGCTACCTGCAGGCGCCGGTCGTCGTCACCGACGAGGACCACTGGTCGGGCTTCCGGCCCGACAAGATCGACGAGCTCGCCGCTCGGCTCTGAGCTCGGGTCTCGATACACCGGCCTGACGGCCGGCACTCGACCACCGAGAGGATGAGCGGGATCGGGCGGCGCCGAGCGGAGGGAGCCAACATGCTGACAGCGACGCAAGCGCCGCTGCTCGTGTACTTCTCGAGTGTCTCGGGCAACACGGCGCGGTTCATCGAGAAGCTGGGAATGCCGGCATCCCGCATTCCCCTGCACTCCACCCAGCCGCCCCTCGTGGTGGACGCGCCGTTCGTGCTCGTCACTCCCACGTACGGGGGCGGCCAGGGCCGGGGCGAGGAGAAGGGCGCCGTCCCCAAGCAGGTGATCCGGTTCCTCAACGACGAGGGCAACCGGCGACACCTCCGCGGAGTCGTCTCCGCGGGAAACACCAACTTCGGCGAGGCCTTCTGCCTCGCCGGTGACATCATCAGCCGCAAGTGCCGCGTGCCGCACTTGTACCGGCTCGAACTGTTCGGCACGCCCGAGGACGTCGACCATGTGCGCGACGGATTGGAACGATGGTGGAAGCTGCATTGACCGAGACGACCTTCAAGACCGAATCGCGGTTCGACGGTCTGGACTATCACGCGCTCAACGCGATGCTCAACCTGTACGGCGCCGACGGGAAGATCCAGTTCGACGCCGACAAGCGGGCGGCGCGGGAGTACTTCCTGCAGCACGTGAACCAGAACACCGTGTTCTTCCACTCGCTCCAGGAGCGGCTGGACTACCTCGTCGAGAAGGAGTACTACGAAGGCGCCGTGCTGGAGAAGTACTCGCCCGAGTTCATCCAGAGGCTCAACGATCTCGCCTACGCGAAGAAGTTCCGCTTCGAGACCTTCCTCGGCGCGTTCAAGTACTACACGAGCTACACGCTCAAGACCTTCGACGGCAAGCGCTACCTCGAGCGGTTCGAGGACCGCGTCGTCATGACGGCGCTGGGTCTGGCCGACGGCGACGAGCAGCTGGCGATCCAGCTCGTCGAGGAGATCGTCTCGGGCCGGTTCCAGCCGGCGACCCCGACCTTCCTCAACACGGGCAAGGCGCAGCGCGGCGAGCTCGTCTCGTGCTTCCTGCTGCGCATCGAGGACAACATGGAGTCGATCGCGCGCGGCATCAACTCCGCCCTGCAGCTGTCCAAGCGCGGTGGCGGCGTGGCGCTGCTGCTGTCGAACATCCGCGAGGCCGGTGCGCCGATCAAGCAGATCGAGAACCAGTCCAGCGGCATCATCCCCGTCATGAAGCTGCTCGAAGACAGCTTCAGCTATGCCAACCAGCTCGGCGCGCGCCAGGGCGCCGGCGCCGTGTACCTGTCGGCGCATCACCCCGACATCATGAAGTTCCTCGACACGAAGCGCGAGAACGCGGACGAGAAGATCCGCATCAAGACGCTGTCGCTGGGCGTCGTGATCCCCGACATCACGTTCGAGCTGGCCCGCAACGACGAGGACATGTACCTGTTCTCGCCGTACGACGTCGAGAAGGTCTACGGCCTGCCGTTCGGCGACATCTCGGTCACCGAGAAGTACCGCGAGATGGTCGACGACGCGCGGATCAAGAAGACGAAGATCAAGGCGCGCGAGTTCTTCCAGACCCTCGCCGAGATCCAGTTCGAGTCCGGGTATCCGTACATCATGTTCGAGGACACGGTGAACAAGGCCAACCCGATCAAGGGCCGGATCAACATGTCCAACCTGTGCAGCGAGATCCTGCAGGTGAACACGCCGACCACGTACAACGAGGACCTCTCGTACAACGAGATCGGCAAGGACATCTCCTGCAACCTCGGCTCGATGAACATCGCGCTCGCGATGGACGGCAAGAACCTCGCCGGCACCGTGGAGACCAGCATCCGCGCCCTCACCGCGGTCAGCGACCAGAGCCACATCCGCTCCGTGCGCTCCATCGAAGACGGCAACGACCGCTCGCACGCGATCGGCCTGGGCCAGATGAACCTGCACGGCTTCCTCGCCCGCGAGCACATCCACTACGGCTCGGACGAGGGCCTGGACTTCACCAACATCTACTTCTACACGGTCCTGTTCCACGCGCTGCGCGCCTCGAACGCGATCGCGACGGAGCGCGGTCAGGTCTTCGACGGGTTCGAGGACTCGACCTACGCCTCGGGCGAGTTCTTCGACAAGTACATCGACCAGGCCTGGGAGCCGCAGACCGAGAAGGTCAAGGAGCTGTTCGCCGGCATCCCGATCCCCACGCAGGACGACTGGCGCGCGCTGAAGGCGCAGATCCAGCAGCACGGCATCTACAACCAGAACCTGCAGGCCGTGCCGCCGACCGGCTCGATCTCGTACATCAACAACTCGACCAGCTCGATCCACCCGATCGCGTCGAAGATCGAGATCCGCAAGGAAGGCAAGATCGGCCGCGTCTACTACCCGGCGCCGTTCATGACGAACGAGAACCTGGAGTACTACCAGGACGCGTACGAGATCGGCTACGAGAAGGTCATCGACACGTACGCCGCCGCGACCCAGCACGTCGACCAGGGACTGTCGCTCACGCTCTTTTTCAAGGACACCGCCACGACGCGCGACATCAACCGGGCGCAGATCTACGCCTGGCGCAAGGGCATCAAGACGATCTACTACATCCGTCTGCGCCAGATGGCTCTCGAGGGCACGGAACTGGACACCTGCGTGTCCTGCACGTTGTGACATGCGCAGACCGAGTGGGTCGGCTCCCACCTGGCCGTTCGTCGGCGTGATCTACGGTGTGCAGGCGATGGAGTCGGACGAGTACCGCTACGTCGGACTGACGACCAAAACGATCACCCGTCGAAAGGCCGAGCACTTCACGGCTGCAGCGAGAGGACGCAAGACACCCTTTGCGGATTGGCTGCGGAAGCATCCGAGCCGTGAGGCGGTGTACTTCGACCCGCTAGAGCTCGTGATGGGTGACGATCTGGACGAGTTGGGGCGCGCGGAGCAGCGCTGGATCGCACAGCTTCGTGAGGACGGGCACCGGCTTCTCAACCTCACCGATGGTGGGCTCGGGCCGACGGGATACACGTGGACCCCTGAGATGAGAACAGCCGCGCGTATCAGGAACACCGGACGGCCCGGTGTCTCGATGCCGGGACCCGAGAACCCCATGTGGGGGAGGACGCACTCAGCAGAACAGAAGCAGCGGTGGTCGGAGCAGCGCCGGGGCATGAACTCCGGTCCCGCGAACCCGAACTTCGGGAAGTTCGGACCCGAGCACCCTTCTTACGGTCACACCATGTCGCCGGAGTCACGGGAACGACTCTCCGCGTCTCGGCGCGGCGACCTCAATCCCAACTTCGGCAAGACCGCGAGCCCCGAGACTCGCGCCAAGATGTCGGCGGTGCGCAGAGGCCGGCCGATGCCGTCGAGCGTTCGCAGCGCTCACACCAGACACCACACGAACAAGGGCGTGTTCAACGACACGTGCAGGCACTGCCAGGACGATCTCCAACGTCCGGCGCAAGAAGAAGGACACTGACAATGACACCCGAACCGCTCAAGCTCGTCGACCACGTGCAGGCGATCAACTGGAACCGCATCCAGGACGACAAGGACCTCGAGGTCTGGAACCGACTGGTGAACAACTTCTGGCTGCCCGAGAAGGTGCCGCTGTCCAACGACGTCCAGTCCTGGGCCACGCTCACCCCGGAGGAGCAGACCACGACGATGCGGGTGTTCACGGGGCTCACGCTCCTGGACACGATCCAGGGCACCGTCGGCGCCGTCTCGCTCATCCCGGACGCCATCACGCCGCACGAGGAGGCCGTCTACACGAACATCGCGTTCATGGAGTCGGTGCACGCCAAGAGCTACTCTTCGATCTTCTCGACGCTGTGCTCGACGCCCGAGATCGATGACGCGTTCCGCTGGTCGGTGGAGAACCCGAACCTGCAGAAGAAGGCCCACATCATCATGGACTACTACCGTGGTGACGAGCCGCTCAAGCGCAAGGTGGCATCGACCCTGCTCGAGTCGTTCCTGTTCTACTCGGGCTTCTACCTGCCGCTGTACTGGTCGTCCAAGGCGAAGCTGACCAACACCGCCGACATCATCCGCCTCATCATCCGTGACGAGGCCGTCCACGGCTACTACATCGGCTACAAGTTCCAGAAGGGACTCGAGAAGGTCTCGCAGGCGGAGCGCGACGAGCTCAAGGACTACACCTTCTCGCTGATGTACGAGCTCTACGACAACGAGGTGCAGTACACGCAGGACCTCTACGACGCGATCGGCCTGACCGAGGACGTGAAGAAGTTCCTGCACTACAACGCGAACAAGGCCCTCATGAACCTCGGCTACGAGGCGATGTTCCCGGCGACGGTCACGAACGTGAACCCGGCGATCCTGTCGGCGCTCTCGCCCAACGCCGATGAGAACCACGACTTCTTCTCGGGCTCGGGATCGTCGTACGTCATCGGCAAGGCCGTCGCCACAGAAGACGAGGACTGGGACTTCTGAGTCGCTGACTCAGCCCAGGCGCCGCAGGGGCTGACGGGAGGCTACATCCACTTGCTGCGTTTGAATATCGCGTAGAGCGACACGGCGAAGACGACCATCAAGCCGATTGCCATCGGGTAGCCGTATGCCCACTGCAATTCGGGCATCACGTCGAAGTTCATCCCGTACACGGCGCCGATGAGGGTGGGAGCGAAGATGATGGCCGCCCACCCCGAGATCTTCTTCATGTCTTCGTTCTGGCGCTGAGCGACCAGGGTCGCATTGACGCTCAGGATCTGCGAGAGAGTCGCGCGAAGGTCGGAAGAGCGGGATGCCGCTCGCGTCAGGTGGTCGGAGACATCGCCCAGGTAGCTCTGCAGCTCGTCTGGGATGTCGTACTTGCCGAAGCCGGCCCGCAGGGCATCGAGCACGTCGGTCAAGGACGAGACGGCCTGCTGTATGTCGATGACTTCTTGGCTGAGGCGGTAGATGCGCTCGGCGACGGCCGCGTCACCGCTGAACACCTGTCGTTCGATCTGCTCCTTGTCGATCGACAGCCCGTGCAGCACGGGGGCGTAGCCGTCGACGATCGCATCGAGCAGTCGGTAGACGACGGCCTCCGGGCCGAGCCTGAGCAGGTTCTCGTCGGCGAGCATCGTGCGCTCTCGACGATCGGGCATCATCGCCTGCACCTCGTCGAAGTCCGTCCCGTCGGTACCGTCGATCCAGCGGCCGTCCTGGCAGAGGACGGCCACGGCGCCGGGGCGTACCAGAATGTGGAACTCGGCGAAATCCACCTCTTCCTCCTCATCGATGTACCGCGCAGAGCGGGCCACGATGAAAAGGACCTCGCCGTAGCGCTCGAGCTTGGGGCGTTGGCGCGCGTTCAGGAGATCTTCGCGCAGCAGCGGGTGCAGGTCCCATGCGTCGGCGAGCTCCGACACCTCCGCGACGGACGGTGCGGGGTAGAAGAGCATCGCCATGCGGTCAGGTTCACTCTGTCCGAAGTGCAGCGCATCGATCACAGAGGCGCCCTGCGGCTGTCGGGTGGGGCGGCCGTCGCTCACATACTGCGTCAGGTGCGGCAGGTTCGGAGGCGTCGCCGGTTCCGTCACCGGGCGACGGAACCGGTTGGTCCGTCGTGGCTCCGGCTGGTCCTTACTGCGTTGTGTCATCTGAGTCCTCCTCGCTCAAGCATGCAACACCCGCACAGGCGCCCGTATCACCACCTCGACTTCCCACGATGTTCGCGGTGGCTGGTCCGCGGCTCCGGAGTCGCAACGCAGAACGAAACCATAGACTCTCCTCGTGGCCCAACCCGACGCACGACCCGACCAGCAGCGATTCAGCCCTGTCATCGCCCTGCTGGCGGTGTCGGCCATGTGGGAGGGGCAGCTGGCCGCGGCACTGAAGGATCTCGGGATCTCGACCCGCAAGTTCGGGCTGCTCGGTCACATCAGCGCCGAGCCCGGGATCTCGTTCTCGGAGCTCGCGCGACGGTCGCACATCACGGTGCAGTCGGCGCACACCGCCGTCCGCACGCTCGTGGACGACGGCCTGGTCGCCGACGCGACCGCCCACGCGGGATCGGCATCCGACCTGAGGGTGACGGCGAAGGGCGCGCGCGTGCTCGGCGAGGCGCAGCGCCGGCTCGCGCAGCTCGACGGTGCGCTGGCGGAGAGGCTGCCCGGCGTCGCGGCCTCGCTCGACGGCATCCGCGCGGGCATCGTCTAGCCTTCACCTAAGCTGAAGGCATGTTCCGGACCCCGCAGACACTCTTCCGCGCGCTCGCCTTCGCCGAGGCGGTGTCCTGGACGCTGCTGATCGGCGGGCTCGTGCTGCGCGCCACGCTCGGCTGGGGTCTGGCGGTGACCATCGGCGGCGGCATCCACGGATTCGTCTTCCTCGCCTACGGGGCGACGGCCGTGCTCGTGGCCCTCAACAACCGCTGGCGTGCGTGGCCGACCGCGGTCGCGCTGGTCGCGGCCGTGATTCCGTACGCGACGATCCCGGCGGAGATCTGGCTGCAGCGGCGCGGGCTCCTGCGCGGCAGCTGGCGCACCTCGGAGGCGGCGGCGGAGGACGACCGGCGCTGGTACGACGGGGTGCTGCGGTGGTTCCTGCGGCGGCCCTGGGTCCTCGTGCTGCTGATCGCGCTCGCCGTCACGGCGCTGTTCGTCGTGCTGCTGCTCGCGGGGCCTCCCGGCGGCAGGTAGCGTGGCGGGATGATCCGCACCCTCGCACGTGGCGCGCTGTCCGCGCTCCTGGTGGCCGCCGGGGCCGCCCATCTGACGACGCTGCGCCGCGGCTTCCGCATCGTGGTGCCCGACTGGGCGACGCGGCTGCTGCGCACCGACAAGGACACCATCGTCGTGGTCTCCGGCGTCGTCGAGGTCATGCTCGGCGCGGCTCTCGTGCTGCTGCCGCGCGAGCGCACGCGGATCGGGCTGGCCATCGCCGCCTTCTTCATCGCGGTGTTCCCCGGCAACGTGCATCAGTGGCGGCGCGGCACCTCGGCGCCGGGCCTGGACACCGATGCCAAGCGGCTCGGCCGGCTCTTCCTGCAGCCGGTGCTCGTCGCGTGGGCGATCTGGGCGTCTGCCGGGGCCGCTACGCGTCGGACGCGTCGGTGACGGGCTGGCGCAGGATGGTGCGCAGCTTCGCCGGCGCGGTCCGGGTGATGTCGCTGAGGTAGATCTCGTGATGCCGGCCGCTCAGGCGCAGCCCCAGGCCGGGAATGACCTCGTCGTGCATCCGCGCCAGGACGTCCGCCTCGTCGTCGAAGGGGCCGACGTGGAGGGTCTGCACGCAGCGGCCCTCGGCCAGCCGCTCCAGCCGGACGTCGCCGAGGCGTGCGGGCGGAGCCTTGGCACCCGCCTGCGCGACGCCGGCGTCGACCATCGCCCGGTCGATCCAGTCGGGCACGAGCAGCATCATGGTCCAGTCCCACCGGGACTTGTCGCGCGACGTCGTGTAGAGCTCCATGTCCTCGGCCCACCACAGGCCCTCCAGCGGCGGGACGACGTAATCGCGGCCGAGCTCCCGCTTGCTTGCGAACTTGACCTTGTACGCCACCGGATACAGGGCGCGCAGCGCCTCGGGATAGGCGGCTGACGTGTTCGGATCGCCGTGGCCGTCGATCATCAGATACTGCAGGTCGGGGATCTCGACGACCCGGAACTCGCCCTGTCTCGCACGATAGCCGTCGAGGGTCCTCTTGAGGTCGATCTTCTCCGGCATGGAGCTGTCTCCTCTCACCCGCTCCGCGTCGAGACCGTCACCGTGAACCTGGCATCCCGGGCGACCTGCTGCGTCGGTCCGACGATCCGCTCCAGGAGCGGCCGGTACCGCAGCGGCGAGTTCCAGACGCACCACAGTCGCCCGCCCGGGCGCAGCACGCGGGCGGCATCACGGAACAGCCGGGGAGCGATGCGGTCGGTCACGGCGGCGCCGCTGTGAAACGGCGGATTGAGCGCGATGAACGAGGCGCTCGCGCCGGGGCGCAGTGCGAGGGCGTCGTCGCGGGCGACGATCACCCGGTCGGCCACGCCGTTGGCGGCGACCGTCGCGAGCGTGGAGGCGACGGCGACGGCCGACGCGTCACTCGCGTACACGTGCGCATCGGGATGCCGGATCGCCAGGTGCGCGGCCACGACCCCGGTGCCGCACGCGAGGTCGATGAGCGGATCGTCGGGCGCGCCGCCGGGGAGCTCCGCCGGCAGGTGCGCCAGCAGCAGGCGCGTGCCGTTGTCGAGGCGGGCGCCGGCGAACGCGCCGCCGAACGCGCGGATCTCCACACCGTCCACGCGGGCGGCGGCGGCGACCGGCTCGGCGCCGCCGCGGGGATCCCGCGCGATGAGCACGCGGGACTTCTGGCGAGCCCGTGTCACATCGAGGCGCTCGAAGCAGGTCCGCAGCACATCGTTCATCGCGATCGACATGTGCTTGATCCGTCCCCCGGCGAAGACGACGACATCGGGTGCGGCGTGCGCGGCGATCAGCCCGGCGATGTCTCGGAGCGCGTCGAGCGACCGCGGCAGGCGCAGCAGCACGACGTGGGCGTCGCGGACGAGCTCCGCGCCGAGCGGCAGCGAGCGGGCTCGGCCGCTCAGATCGAGGCGCTCGGCGTTCGCGGCGAGGGAGCGTTCGCCGAGCAGGGCATCCTGATGGACGCGGATGCCGTGGGCGCCGTCGGCGGCCGCGCCCAGCGCGAGCGCGCCGTGGGTGTCGCCGATGACGACGAGCTGTCCGGAGGTCAGTGCGGCGCGCGCCCGTGCCGACTCGTCGAGCAGAAGTCGATCGGCCGCGTCGACGGCCCCGAGCCCGGGCGCCTCGACGTCGGGCCGACGGCTGAGGCTGTCCAGGACGGCGTCGCGGACGGCCGTCGACGCGTCCGCGGGCTCATCGTTCACCGGCCGCGTCCGTTCACTCGTCGGAGCTGTCCGCGTAGCGCAGCCGGGCGTCGGAGGCCAGGCACTCGTCGCCGATGCGGATGCCGCGGGCCAGCCGCCCGTCGGCGCGCAGCTGCTCGAGCGCCTCGACGCCGCGGCGGCGCAGCTCCCACGGATCGATCGTGTTGACGTAGACCTTCGTGCCGCCCTCGAAGCCGGCGGGGTTCGAGATCCGCCACTTCAGCACGACCCGCCACGGCATCGGCCACGGCGCCGTCGGCGGGCGGTAGTGCCACTCCTCGTTGGTGGGGACATGGACGCCGGTGGCGGCGTGCAGGGCGTGCACGAGGTCGGAGACGGCGCGGATGCCGGCGTCGGAGTGCTCCTGCGGGAGGTTCGCGTCGGAGGTGGAGAACACCTCGAAGGCGGGGTAGCGGTGTCCGATGCCGGCAAAGGCCACGGCGCCGTCGTTGGCGGCCACCAGGAGCCGCTCGGATACGGCGAGATCGACGATCTCGCGCTGGTACAGGTGCCGGTCGCCGGCGAGCATGCGCAGCTCGCGGTCGACCTGAGGGCCGTGCTCGTCGATCGCGACGAGCTGCTTGTGCAGATGGTCGAACGACGCACCGGCGGGGCGGAGCCAGTTCTGGAAGACGGCCACGTAGGCGGCGTGCGGCTGGGCGGCCTGGATCTCGGCCAGCGAGCGCACGGTGAAGGCGAAGTAGGCGGCGTGCTCCTCGGGGGTCAGCGCACCGGAGGAGCAGAGCTCATCGTCGGTGATCGCGCCGTCGACCACGTGCCGACGCGCCACGACGACGTCGTGCGAGCCGCCGAGCAGGTCGAGCGCGGACTCCTCGAGCGACAGCGTCTGACCCGACGCCTGCGCGCGGATGGCGGCGAGCTGCTCGAGATGGGCGCGGCCCTCGGGGGCGGACAGGTACTCCTGCGCCCACTCGAACAGGGCCGCGGGCTGGCGGAACCCATGGTTCTCGCGCCAGTACTCGGCCGAGACGATCTCGAACAGGTTCCCGAAGCGGCGGAACTCGGCGACCGTGTCGAACAGCTCCGCGGCGGGCACACGCCGCAGCTCGGCGAAGTCCGGACCGATCAGGCGCGTCTTCTCCGGCGTGGTCTCCAGGTACCGCGCGGCGCAGAAGGCGCACAGCCGGTCGCTCTCGCCGGGGGCGAGCGCGCGCGGCGCCTGCCGTGGCGCCGCCAGCGGCCGGTTCGCGCGTCCCGGCACGGTCCACACGCGGGTGCCCGTCAACGGGCCGACCTGCTTCACCGTTCCGTCCGGCATCCGCACGATCGCTGTCTGCGCCCCGTCGTTCACCCCGCCAGCCTACCCAGACCACAATGGAGTGCATGCGCATCGTCGTGCTCACCGGCGCCGGGATCTCGGCCGAGAGCGGTGTGCCGACCTTCCGGGACGCCGGGGGACTGTGGGAGGGCCACCGCGTCGAGGACGTCGCGACGCCGGAGGCCTTCGAGCGGGACCCCGAGACGGTGCTGCGCTTCTACGATGCGCGGCGGCGCGCCCTCGCCGGCGTGCAGCCCAACGCCGCCCACCGCGCGCTCGCGCGGCTGGAGGCCAGTGCGGGCGTCGAACTGCTCACGGTCACCCAGAACGTCGACGACCTGCACGAGCGGGCGGGCTCGCTGTCCCTGATCCACATGCACGGCGAGCTGCGCCGCGCGCGATGCACGCACTGCGGCGCCCGACCGATCTGGGATGCCGATCTGCTCCACCGTCCGGCGTGCCCCGTGTGCGGCGCGTCGGCGCTGCGACCGGACGTGGTCTGGTTCGGCGAGATGCCCTACGAACTCGATCGCATCGAACGTGCGCTCGCGGGCTGCGAGGTGTTCGCGGCGATCGGCACGTCCGGCGCCGTGTACCCGGCCGCCGGCTACGTCGCGCTGGCGGCGGCACTCGGTGCGCGCACCGTCGAGCTGAACCTCGCCCCCACCGACGCGCTCGTCGGCTTCGACGAGCTGCGCGCCGGCGCCGCGACGGTCACCGTGCCCGCCTGGGTCGACGACCTCCTCCGCGGCTGATCGTGCGGGCCGCGGCCGGCCCGCACGATCAGTTCGCTGAGCGCCCGCTCAGCGCCCCCCGGCCCCGCCGGCGCGCATGCGCGCGACCGCGTCGACGGCGGCGGCGAGGATCAGCACCGCGCCGGTGACGAGCAGGTTCACGCCCGCCTCCATCCGCAGCAGGCCGAGACCGTTGATGATGATCGCGATCACCAGGGCGCCGATCGCGGCGTGCACGAGCCGCCCCCGCCCGCCGAACAGGCTGACGCCGCCGACGACGGCCGCCGCGACACCGGACAGGACGATGTCGCGCCCGACCGCTCCGTCCACCGAGCCGATGCGCGTCTGCGCGAACAGCAGCGACACGACCGCCAGGCCGGAGCAGATGACGAAGCACCACCACTTGACCCAGCGGACCTTGATGCCCGCGCGCCGCGCCGCCTCGGCGTTGCCGCCGATCGCGTACACGTAGCGGCCGAAGCGGGTGCGGTCGAGCAGGAACGTGCCCACCCACAGGATCGTGAGGACGACCGGGACGATGATCGGCACGCCCTCGATGGGGATGACCGACTGCGACCGGTTCAGGTTGAGCACGAAGACCGCGCCGGCGCCGAGCACGGCGATCACGGCGAGCTTGATCCACACGAGCGAGACGGCGCGGTTGGGCACGCCCGCCCGGCGTCGCCGCGCACGATCCCACACGGCCATGCCGCCCGAGACGGCGAGGATGACGACGAGCATGACCCAGCCTCCCCAGACCGGGAGCCGGCCGTTCTGCAGCGCGAGCAGCTCGGGCGCCTGGATCGGGTAGAGCCCGCCCGCCCCGATGATCAGCAGCGCCAGTCCCTGATAGCCGAGGAACAGGCCCAGCGTGACGACGAACGACGGGATGCCGACCCGGGCGACGAGGAAGCCGATCAGCGCGCCGGTGGCCATGCCGACGGCGAAGCCCGCGAGCAGCGCGAGCGGCCAGGGCACGGCGAACCTGACGTTGAGCACGACGAAGGCCGCCACGGCGACCCCGCCGGTGACGCCGGCGGACAGGTCGATCTCGCCCAGCAGCAGGACGAACACCAGCGCCATGCCCAGCACGACCAGCGAGGCCGCCTGGCTCATGAGGTTCGCGAAGTTGATCGGCGTGAGGAAGTACGGACTCAGGCTGCCGAACAGCGCGACCAGGACGACGAGCCCGCCGACGGCCGGGAGGGCGCCCATCTCGCCGCCGCGGACGCGCTGCCACCAGGCGGCGATCTGGTCGGCCAGGCCGCCCTCGACGCCGCTGCCGATGAGGTCGCCGGCGACGGGATCCGGCGCGGCGGCGGTACGGGTGTCGGTGCTCATGCGTCGCCTCCGAGGGGGATGTTCTGCGTCTCGATGATGTCGACGCCCAGGGTCTTGGTGCCGGTGATGTAGCCGACGACGTCGTCGCGCGTCGTGTCGGCGGTGGGCAGCTGGGCGACCATCTGGCCGAGGTAGAGCACCGCGATGTCGTCGGCCACCGCGAACACGTCGGCGAGGTTGTGACTGATGAGCACGACCGCGACGCCCTGCTCGGCCAGACGCGCGACCAGGTTGAGGACCTGCTCGGTCTGGGCGACGCCCAGCGCGGCGGTGGGCTCGTCCAGGATGACCACCCGGGCCTTCTTGAGGACCGCGCGGGCGATCGCGACGGTCTGGCGCTGACCGCCGGAGAGGCTGGACACCTTCTGCCGGACCGACGCGACGGTGCGCACGGACAGCCCGCGCAGCGTGTCCGAGGCCTCGCGTTCCATGCGTCCTTCGTCGAAGGTTCCCGCCGACAGCTCTTCGCGCCCGAGGAACATGTTCTGGACGATGTCGAGGTTGTCGCACAGAGCGAGGTCCTGGTAGACGACCTCGATGCCCAGGGCCGCGGCTTCGCGCGGAGTGAACAGGTCGCGATGGGTGCCGTCGACGAGCACCTCGCCCGCGTCGTAAGGCTGCACGCCGGCGAGGCCCTTGATGAGGGTCGACTTGCCGGCCCCGTTGTCGCCGACCAGGGCGGTGACCCGGCCCGGCCGGACCACGAGGTCGACGCCTTTGAGGACGCTGACGGGGCCGAACGCCTTCTTCACGCCCCGCAGTTCGATGATCGGTTCTGTCATGCTCGCTTCCTTGCGATCGGGTGATGACACGAGGGGAGGAGGGGCGCCGCCGCGGCGACGCCCCTCCTCGGCGCGATGCCTACTGCACGCCGAACTCGGCGCACTTGTCGGCGACGTTCACGCCCGCGATCTCGCCCGTGCAGATCTCCGCTGCCGACGCGTCACCGGCGGCGACGACGTCCTTGACCTCCGCGGGGCCGACCAGGACCGGCGCCACCGCGATGTACGGCGTGCCGTCCTCGAGCTGCTGATCTGCGGTCGGCGTCTCGCCGTTGAGCAGGGCGACGGCGACCTTGACGGCGGCCTCCGCCTCGATCTTGACCGGCTTGTAGACGGTCGCGGTCTGCCATCCGGTGAGGATGTTGCGCAGGCCCTCGAGGTTGGCGTCCTGGCCCGAGACGGCGACACCGGTCAGGTTGCGGTCCTGCAGCACCTTGATGACACCGTCCGCGTTGGTGTCGTTGGCCGCCCAGACACCGTGGACCGTGCCGCCGTTCGCAGTGAGGGACTGCTCGAAGTTGGTCTGCGACCTCGCCCCGTCCCACACCCCCGGGGGCTCGTCGACCGGGGTGATGCCCGCGGCCTCCATGACCTCCACGGCGCCGGAGCGGAACATCGCCGCGTTGCCGTCGGTGGGGTCGCCGCCCATGTAGAAGACCGCAGCGTCGGCCGGGGCGACGCCGGCGGCGTCGAGACCGTTGAGCACGGTCTGTCCCTGCAGTCGTCCGACCTCGACGTTGTCGAACGACACGTAGTAGTCGGCGCCGGCGAACGGCCGGTCGTAGGCGATCACGGGGATGCCCTGGGCGCTCGCGCGGGTGGCGACGCCTTCGGCGGCGCCGTTGTAGTCGACGAGCAGCATGACACCGCAGCCCTGCGTGAGCTGCTGATCGGCGATCGTCGCGAACTTCGAGGTGTCGCCCTGCGCGTTCTGGATGTCGACCTCGAAGCCGGCCCCCTCGAGGCCTTCCTGGAGGTACTTGCGGTCGAAGTTCTCCCAGCGCGGCGATGAGGCCGCGTCGGGAAGGATCACGCAGGCGCGCGTGCTCACGCCGTCGCCGTCGTCACCCGGGTTCTCCGTCGCTCCCGGCGTCGTCGAGCCGGCACAGCCGGCCAGGAGGAGAGCTGCGGCACCGCTGAACGCGGCCGCCGCGAGCAGGGAGGGCTTCTTCATGATTCGCCTTTCGTCGTTGAAAACGCGTTCGCCGATGCGTGGGTTCGCACCTCGCGCTGACGTCGATCATGATGCGTTCACCTCTTGTAGTCAAGAGTTGAACATAAAGGTTTGGCAACGCTCTCGGGGCGTTCGCCCCGTGAACCCGGCCTGTTGCGCGCTCAGGCGCGTCCGGAGGCCGCGCGCGAGCGGCGGGACAGCGAATCGACGATCACGGCGAGCACGAGGACGACGCCGGTGACCATGAACTGCACGGAGGAGTTCAGGTTCAGCAGCGTCAACCCGGAGGAGATCGACTGGATGACGATCACGCCCAGCAGCGCCGCATAGGCCGTGCCGCGTCCGCCGAACAGCGAGGCGCCGCCGATGACGGCCGCGGCGATCGCGTTGAGGTTGGTGTCACCGGCGCCCGAGCTCTGATTGGCGGCGGCCAGGCGTGCGGTCGCGAGCAGCCCGCCGGTCGCGGCGAGTGCGGAGCACAGCGCGAACACGGACAGGTAGATGCGATCGACGCGGATGCCGGCGCGGCGAGCCGCTTCGACGGAGCCGCCCACCGCGTACACCGCCCGGCCCCAGCGGGTGCGGGTGAGCAGGAAGTTCACGAGGACGACGAGGACGACGAACAGGACGAACATGACCCCGACCCCGCGCGACTGGTTGAGGTACCACGACACGCCGAGCAGCAGGACGAGCAGGATGCCGGCGCGCAGGCCGATCGCGCGGGCGTCCTGGCTGTCGAGGTTGGCCGCGGCGCGCCGGCGTGCGCGCAGCGCGAGGGTGAGGCCGTAGCCGCTCGCGGCGACGGCGGCGAGGACGTACGAGGCCCACGGCGGCAGGAACGCGTGCTGCGCGAACTGCACGATCCACGAGTCGAACGGGATGTTGATGGAGCCGGCATCGCCCAGCACCCACAGCTGCACGCCGAGGAAGCCGAGCAGGCCCGCCAGGGTCACCACGAAGCTCGGCAGCCCGAATCGTGTGCGCAGGAACCCGTAGAGCAGGCCGATGAGACAGCCGACGATCAGCGCCGCGAGCACGGCCAGCAGCAGCGGCCAGCGCAGCTGGACGAAGCAGACCGCCAGGATCGCGCCCGACAGCCCCGACACCGAGCCGACGGACAGGTCGATCTCGCCCAGCAGGAGCACGAGCACGATGCCGAGCGCGATCGTCCCGATCGCGGCGCACTGCATCGTGAGGTCGACGAGGTTGCGGCTGGACAGGAAGACCGGGTTGAGGATCTGGAACACGCACCAGATGACCACGAGGCCGGTCACGACCGGCAGCGCGCCCAGGTCGCCGCCCCGGACGCGCTCCCACATCAGCCCTGCGCGGCCCCGGGCGCCCGGATCGGGCAGATCGTCGACGGTCACGTCGCCCCTCCCGTCTCGCCGCGGCGGGTGCGCGAGTTCAGCGGAATGACACTGCCGGTCGGCGGGTGCGGGTCGTCGGCGGGGGGATCGGCGGCGACCCGGCGCGCGTGCGCGTTGTCGATGGCGCCCGTGATGGCCGCGATCAGCGTCGCGCTGGTGACGTCGGCGGCATGGAACTCGCCGTTGTTGCGGCCGAGCCGGAGCACGATGATGCGATCGGCCACGGCCATCACATCGGCCATGTTGTGGCTGATCAGCACGACGCCGTGACCGCGCTCACGGAGCCGCTCGATGAGGTTGAGCACCTCGGCCGTCTGCGCGACCCCGAGCGCCGCGGTCGGCTCGTCGAGGATGACCACACGCGGATCGCCGATGAGGGAGCGGGCGATGGCGACGGTCTGACGCTGTCCGCCCGACAGGGCGGCGACGGGCGTGCGCACGGAGGGGATCTTGGCCGCCAGCTCGCGCAGCAGCGCCCACGTGCGCTCCTCCATGCCGACCTCGTCGAGCCGTCCCTCGAGGGTCAGCTCGCGACCGAGCCACAGGTTGGCGACCACGTCGAGGTTGTCGCACAGGGCGAGATCCTGGAAGACGGTCGCGACGCCGAACTCCTGTGCGTCGGCGGGGCTGCCGATGTGGACCGGCTCGCCGTCGAACTCGACCGTCCCGGCGTCGGGCGGATGCACGCCGGCGAGGATCTTCACGAGCGTCGACTTGCCGGCGCCGTTGTCGCCGACGAGCGCCACGACCTCGCCCTCGCTGACCTGGAAGTCGACGTCGACCAGGGCGCGGACGGCGCCGAAGTGCTTGTGGATCCCTCGCATCGTCAGCAGCAGGTCGCGCGGACGGCCGCGGCGCACGGCGGTCATGTCACGCTCCCTCACCGCAGCCCCGCCGCCGCGCACGCGTCGGCGTATGCCGGCGCGCAGATGTCGGCGAGCGTCCAGAAGCCGTCGGCGACCACGGTGTCCAGGATGTCGTCGACCGTCACCGCCACCGGGGTCAGCAGTGTGGCCGGCACCCCGTCGATGTCGACTTCGGCGTCGACGGGACGGCCGTGCAGCAGCTCGACGGCCGCCTCGGCGGCCAGAGTGGCCTGCGGCCGCAGCGCCTTGTACACGGTCATGAACTGGTCGCCGGTGACGATCCGCTGCAGCGCCGACAGCTCGGCATCCTGACCCGTCACGATCGGCATGGGCGCGACCGCCGCCGCGCGCAGCGCGGCGATCGCGCCGCTGGCGGTGCCGTCATTGGCGGCGTACACCCCGGCGATGCGGTCACCGTACTGCGAGATCTGCCCGGCCACCCAGGACTGCGCCTTGTCGGGGCTCCAATCCGGTGTGTCGTACTCGGCGAGCACCTGCACCTCGCTGCCGTCGATGATCCGGCGGGCGCCGGCGCGGAACAGCTCGGCGTTGCTGTCGGTGGGGGAGCCGTTGACCATGAGGATGCCGCCGGCGGACTGGCCGCGCTCGGCGAGGGCCGCGAGCAGGGATGTGGCCTGCAGTTCGCCGACGCGCTCGTTGTCGAAGGAGATGTAGAACGCGATGTCGCCGCCGGCGACCATCCGGTCGTAGGCGATGACGGGGATGCCCTGCGCGTTGGCGGCGGTGACGATCGTGATGGCGGCGCGGGCGTCGACCGGATCGAGGACCAGCACGTCGGCGCCGGCGGCCAGCGCGGACTCCGCCTGCTGCTGCTGGCGGGCGGCGTCCTGGTCGGCGTTCGCGTAGAGGACGCGGTAGTCGCCCAGCTCGGCGATGCGCTCCTCGAAGACGGGGCGGTCGAACGTCTCGTAGCGGGCGGTCTTCTTGTCGGGCAGCAGCAGCGCGACGACGCCGTCGGGCTCGGATGCCGGTGTGCATCCGCTGAGCAGGCCCGCGGCGATGCAGAGGACGGCCGCGAGGACGAGCAGACGCTTCATGCGGGGAACGCGAGCAGATCGGCGTCCACGGACACGTGATCCAGCGCGGTGGCGATCGCGCCGCGCGTCTCGGCCCACTCGCCGAAGGAGGCGCCGACGATCTCGGGCAGCCCGCCCGCGGCGGCCAGTGCCGAGCGTTCGAGGGCGTGGCGCATCGGCGCCATCAGAAGCTCTCCGGCGTGGGCGAGCTCACCGCCGACGACGATCAGCTCGGGGTCGAAGAGGTTGCACAGGCCCGCGGCGGCGATGCCGATGTGGCGGCCGGCGTCGGCGATGACGCGCTGCGCCGAACCGACGCCCGCGTCGGCGGCGGCCAGCAGATCGGTCAGCCGCTGCATCCCGTCGCTCTCGGGGAACAGCGCGAGCAGGGCGGGACCGGCGGCGAACGTCTCGAGGCAGCCGCGGTTGCCGCACCGGCAGACCGGACCGTTCTCGTCGATCGTCATGTGCCCGATCTGGCCCGTCTTGCCGCTCGCGCCGCGGAACAGGTCGCCGCCGACGATGAGGCCCGCGCTGATCGTGTGGCCGACGCGGATGTACACCGACGACGAGGCGTGGCGTCCGCTGCCCTCGCGGGCCTCGGCCAGTCCGCCCAGGTTCGGCTCGCTGTCGACGTACACCGGGCGGTTGATGCGCGCGCGCAGGCTCTCCGCCAGGTCGACGCCATCCCAGCCGGGCAGCAGGCCCGGCGTCGAGATCATCCCGGTGCGCGGATCGACCGGCGCCGGCACGGCGAGACCGACCGCGAGCAGGTCGCCCAGAGAACCGCCGACCTGCTCCATCATGTCGCCGAGGAGGATGCTGAGGCGGTCCAGTTCGGCGTCGTGCCGGTGCCCGGGAGCGAGCGGCAGCGACGTCTCGACGACCGTCGTGCGGGTCGCGTCGGCGATCGCGATGTGCAGCTGCCGCGTCGAGAAGTGCACGCCCGCGACGAGACCGACCTGACGGGCGAGCGAGACGAGCGTCGCGCGGCGGCCGCTGCGGGAGGTGAACGAGGTGTGCAGGATGCCGGTGGCAGTCAGCTCCTTGACGATGTTCGACACCGTCGCCGGCGACAGGCCGGTCGTGCCGGCCAGCTCGATCTGCGTCATGCGGCCGTGCCGCTTGAGGGACTCGAGCAGGCGCGCGCGATTGGCCTCGCGGAGCGAGGTCTGCGAACCGGGCGGCGGACTGCGGCGTACCACGCTCGTACTGTACCCGACGGGGCGCGCCGCGCTCAGGAGGAGGGATCCTCCTTGAGTCGGACCCGGACGATGTTGGTGGACTCGTCCAGCTCTGCGACGCTCGCATGCGCCTTCACGAAATCCGAGAACGAGCGGTGGCCGAGCGCCTTCTCGCTGAACGACGGGTCCATCCGCTTGAGCAGGTTCTTGACGGCCGACAGATGCAGCCAGTCCTCGTCGGTGCGCTCGTGCTCCAGGCGCAGCGCGCGGGACAGCAGCTCGGCGGCCGGGTCGATCGACTTCTTCCGGCGCCGGCGGGGTGCACCGGAGTCCACCTTCTTCTCGTCCTCCGGCTCGGGGCTGCGAACACCGGGCAGGGCGTCGTACGCGTCGAACTGGTCGCACGCGGCAGCGAGCGACTTCGCGGTGGATCCGGCGACGCCGACGCCGACGACGACGCGGCCCAGGCGCTTGCAGCGCTGCGCGAGGGGCACGTAGTCGCTGTCGCCGGCGACGATGACGACGTGGGTGAGGTCGGGCAGGCGGAACATGTCCTCGACGGCGTCGACGGCCAGACGGATGTCGGCGCCGTTCTTCGCGTAGGCGGCGGCGGGGAAGAGCTGGACGAGGTCGACCGCGCGGGCGACCAGCTGCGAGCGGTAGACGGCGTTGACCGGCGAGGACCAGTCCGCATAGGCGCGGGTCAGCACGAGCGTCCCGAACGATGCGGCGTAGTCGATGATCGCGCCGACGTCGATCATCGCGTCGGCCAGGCGGGCGGCGATCTCGGGCTCGTCCGGGTTCGCGGCGATCCGCTGGCGGTCTCGTGAGTAGGAGTTGCGACCGTGCACACGGTCGTACCAGCTCATGACGATGTTGTCGAAGTCGAGGTAGACGGCGACCCGGGCGTTCTGCATATCCGGCATGCTCTCAGTGTGTCAGGCCGCGCCGGTCGCCGCCGACGCCGTGCCATACTCGCGGCATGCCGATGCTGTTCTCGCTGCTGATCCTGGTCGCGATGGTCTTCGCGATCGTCGACATCATCCTGCGGGAGAACTGGCAGGTCAAGCACATGCCGAAAGCGATCTGGCTGATCCTCGTGATCATGCTGCCGATGCTGGGCACGATCCTGTGGTTCGCCCTCGGCCGTGCCTACCCGGATCGCGCCGTGCCCGCGCCGCCGCGATTCGCCCCCTGGGCGTCGGAGCCGCCGCCGGCGCCGGCGCGCCCCCTCGACGCCCGGTCGACCGAGCAGCAGCTGGCCGACCTGGAGAAGGAGATCGAGGCGGACCGGCTGCGCGCGGAGCTCAACCGTCGGCGCGCCGAGCGCGGGCAGGGCGAGACGCAGGACTGACGCGCCGCCCGCGCCGCCCGGCGCTCACCCGACGTGCGGGTACCGGACGCCGATCTGGCGGCGGATCTCGTCCAGGGTCCCCATGATGCGGACACTGTCGCCGAAGGGCAGCAGGTCGCTGTCGATGCGTCCCGCCGCGACGAGACGCTCGGCGTAGAGCGCCTGGAACTGCATGCCGCGCCCCTCGAGCGAAGACTCGTACGTCTCCAGGACCGTGCCGTCGGGCGCCGTGACGCGGAACGAGGTCGGGCAGTACCAGATCCGATCGATGTCGAGCCGCGCCTCGGTCCCGATGATGTGCGCCGTGTTGGGGCCGGCCGCGCGCGCGGATGAGAGCGTGGTCGACACCGCGCCGCCGGCGTGGGCGAACACCGTGGCCACCTCGGTGTCGGCGCCCGTCTCGCCCAGCCGCCCGACCGCGCTGATCGCGGTGGGCGCGCCGAGCACGTCCCAGACGAACGAGACCGGGTAGATCCCCAGGTCCAGCAGCGCGCCGCCGCCCAGCTCGAGGGCGTTGAGGCGGTGCGCCGGGTCGGCGGTGATCTTCTGCGTGTGGTCGGCGTGCACGGCCCGGATCTCGCCGAGCGTGCCGGCGGCGAGGATCTCGCGGATGCGGATCATGTGCGGCAGGTAGCGGGTCCACATCGCCTCCATCGCCAGGACGCCTCGGGAGGCGGCCAGGTCGGCGATCGCCCGTGCCTGGTCGGCGTCGAGGGTGACCGGCTTCTCGATGAGGACGTGCTTGCCGTGCTCGATCGCGAGCGCCGCGTTCTGCAGATGCATCGGGTGCGGGGTCGCGATGTAGACGATGTCGACCTCGGGATCGGCGGCCAGCTCCTCGTAGGAGCCGTGGGCACGACGGATGCCGAACAGGTCGGCGAACGCGCGCGCCGACGCCGCGGTGCGTGAGCCGACCGCGGTGACGGTCAGCCCCGCCGTGACCAGGTCCTTCGTGAAGGCGTGGGCGATGCCGCCCGTGGCGAGGATCCCCCAGCGGAGGCGGGCGGCGGTCGCAGGCAGTGCGGTCATGGTTCGACAGTAGCGGTGTGCGTAGGCTCGGAGGGTGACTGCCGACGACGCCCCGGACGCCGGGGCCCGCCTCGACCGCTTCCGCGAACTGCTGCGCCTTGCGACCGTCTCGCACGCCGACGAGGAGCTGACCGACACCGCCGTGTTCGACGCGTTCCACGCCGCGCTGGAGCGGCTCTATCCCCGGGTGCACGCGACGCTGGAGCGGGACGTCGTCGCCGGGCACTCGCTGCTCTACCGCTGGGCGGGCGCCGAACCCGGCGATCCGCTCGTGCTCATGGCGCACCTCGACGTCGTGCCGGTCGTCGCGGAGGAGTGGGAGCACCCGCCGTTCGGCGCCGAGATCGTCGGCGCGGGAGCGGACGCCGCGATCCACGCGCGCGGCGCCATCGACGACAAGGGGTCGCTCGTCGCGATCCTCGAGGCCGTCGAACAGCTCGTCGCCGACGGCTTCACCCCCGCCGGGGACGTCTACCTGTCCTTCGGGCACAACGAGGAGACCGCCGGAGACGGCGCCCGTGAGCTCGTCGCGGTGCTGCGATCGCGCGGCGTCCGCCCTGCGCTGGTGCTCGACGAGGGCGGAGCGGTCGTCGACGGCGTCATCCCGGGGGTGACCGTGCCCACCGCGATGGTCGGCGTCGCCGAGCGCGGCGTCATGACCCTCGTGCTGACGGCGCGCGAGGGCGGCGGGCACGCGTCCACGCCGCCGGCGACGCCGGCCACCGCGCGGCTCGCGCGGGCGATCCACCGGCTCCACCGGCATCCCTTCCCGACGCGCCTGGCGCCGCCGGTGCGGGCACTGTTCACGACGATCGCGCCGCATGCGCCGCAGCCGTTGCGGTGGGTGTTCGGCCATCTGGGCCTGACCGGCCCGCTGCTCACGCGGGTGTTCCCGCGGCTCGGACCCGAGATGAACGCGCTCGTGCGCACGACCGTCGTCGCCACGCAGCTCTCCGGCGCGCCGGGGGAGAACGTGCTGGCCACGACCGCGCGCGCAGTTGTCAACATCCGGCTGCTCACCGGTGACACCGTCGCCTCGGCCACCGCGCGGGTGCGCCGCGTCGTCGCCGATCCCGAGGTGGAGGTGGAGGTGCGGCACGGCTCCGATCCGTCACCGGTCTCGCCGTGGAAGGGCGCGGCCTGGCAGCGCATCGCCACGACGGTGGCGCGGACGCTGGGCGAGGAGGTCGTGACGACCCCGTACATCCAGCTCGGCGCGAGCGACAGCCGGTGGTTCACCGCCATCAGCGACCACGTGTACCGCTTCACGCCGTTCCATCTCACGCGCGCCGAGCGCGATGCGCTGCACTCCCACAACGAGCGCATCCGCGTCGAGGTCTGGCTGCGCGGCATCGGCTTCTACCGGGAGCTCATCCGCGCGAGCTGACGCCGCGTGTGTCGAACTGTTGCGCCCGCGGTCGAACTGTTGCGATCCGGGATGCCGGGGGCGCGGCCCCGGCGGCACCATGAGGACATGTCCCCGCTCATCTCCGCGAGCGACCTGGCGGCGCTGCGTGCCTCGGGCACGCACGTCCGCCTGCTCGACGTGCGCTGGCGCCTGGATCAGCCGGAGGGGCGCCTGGACTACCTCGACGGGCATCTGCCGGACGCGGTCTACGTCGACCTCGAGAATGAGCTGTCCCGCCGCGGTGAGCCGGACGAGGGGAGCCACCCCGTCCCGTCCCGTGCCGCGCTGCAGGCCGCGGCGCGCCGGTGGGGGATCCGCCCCGGCGACGTGGTGGTCGCCTACGACGATCTGCAGGGCGTCGCCGCCGCACGCGCCTGGTGGCTGCTCACACGGCACGGCGTGCCCGGCGTGCGCGTCCTCGACGGCGGGCTGCGCGCCTGGCTCGCCGACGGGGAGCGGGTCGCCACCGGCGACATCCTGCCGGCGCCGGGCACCATCGAGCTGACCGAGCCGGCCGACGGCATCGTCCGGATCGCACAGCTCGCGGCGTGGCCGGAGGAGGGCGTCGTCCTCGATGTGCGCGCGCCCGAGCATTACCGCGGCGTGCCCGAGCTGCGCGACCCCGTCGGCGGCCACGTGCCGGGCGCGGTGAACCTGCCCACGACCGTGCACCTGTCGGGCGGACGCTTCCAGCCGCCCGAGTTGATCCGTGCGGCCTTCGCCGCCGCTGGGGCGCGCCCGGGCATCCCGATCGCCGCGTACTGCGGGTCCGGCATCCGCGCGGCGCACACGGCGCTGGCGGGGGCGATCGCGGGCCTCGACGTCGCGGTCTTCCCCGGGTCGTGGAATCAGTGGGCGCGCACGCGGCGCGGCGACATCGCGACGGGGCCGCTGCCGGCGGGCGCCGTTCGCCGCTGAGCCGATTGCCCCAGAGCCGATCGTCGCTGAGTCGATCGTCGCAGGCCGGGCGGACGCGGGGGCGGGATCAGGGCAGCAGGACGATCTTGCCGTCGACGCCGTCCGCCACGAGGCGGTGCGCCTCGGCGGCCTCCGCGAGCGGCAGCTGCGGTCCGAGCTCGACCGAGAAGCGTCCCGCGGCCATGAGGTGGAGGGCGACCGGGATCGCCTCGTCGCGCCACGCCTCCTCGCGCGCGCCGAGCGGGCGCGGGCTGCCGCCGCGGAACGCCCGGATGCCGAGGGCATCGGCGTCCTTCCCTCGCACCAGCGTCGCGATCCGCGAGCGGTCGGCGACGAGGTCGAGCGAGCTCTGCAGCGCCTCATCGGTGCCGGCGATGTCGATCGCGGCCGTGACGCCCTGCGGCGCCGCGCCGCGGACGCGCTCGGCCAGCCCCTCCGCATAGGAGACCGGGATCGCGCCCAGTTCGCGCACACGGTCGGCGCGACGGTCGCTCGTGGTGGCCAGCACCGTCGCGCCCCACAGCACGGCGAACTGGATCACGGCCTGGCCCACGGCTCCGGAGCCGCCGTGGACGAGCAGCGTGTCGCCGGCGCCGACGGCGAGGGAGCGCAGCGTCTGGTACGCGGTTCCGACGGGCACGCCGAGCGCGGCGCCCTCGGCAGCCGACACCTGCGGCGGGCGCGGCGTGAGCTGGGCCGCCGCGACGACGACGTCCGTCGCGTACACCCCGTCGGCGCCGTGCACGACGACGGCGTCGCCGACGCGGAAGCCGTCGACATCGGGTCCGACGGCGGTGACCTCGCCCGCGCCGTCGCTGCCGACGCGGCGCGGGGCGGTGATCGTCCCCGACGCGCGCAGTCCGGCACGCAGCTTGTGGTCGACCGGGTTCACGCCGGCCGCCTGGACCCGGACGGCGACCTCGCCGGGTCCGGGAGCGACCACCTCGATCCCGGTCAGGGTGAGGACCTCGGGTCCGCCGAACTCGGTGTACGTGATCGCTGTCGTCATACCGGGGCCAACCTCCCGCACGGGGTTGCTATTCCCTCAGGCCGGGCCCGCCAGGGCCTTCGCGATGCGCTGCAGCGAGACGGCCTCGGCGGTGCCGAGCCGCTGCGCGAACAGGCTCACGCGGTACTCCTCGAGCAGCCAGCGTGCGTGGGCGAGGTGCGGCGGCGCCTCCTCGTCGAGCGGGATCGTGCCGCCGGCATCCCGGTAGAGCGCCTCGGCGCGCTCGATCTCGGTCAGGCGCTGCCGATCGCGTCCGGGCGCGTCCGCCAGGCTCTGCACGCGCTCGAGCGCGCCCTGCAGATAGCGCGGCAGGTGGGCGAGGCGAGTCGTCCCCGTCCGCGCGACGAACCCCGCGTGGACGAGTCCCGCCGTCTGCGCCTTGACGTCGCCGAGCGCCGCGAGCAGGGTCATCGAGTTCTGTCCCCGGACGGCCTTCTCGACATCGCGGTGCAGCGTGAGGATCCGTGCGACCAGCGACACGGTCTGGAACAGGTCGTCGACGATGCGCGCCGAGAACTGGTCGCGGACCGACGCGAACTGCGCCGCCGTGCGCACCGATCGGCTGTCCAGGACGGCGTCGGCGACCGCGACGCGGGCGTCTTCGATGAGGGCCTTCGCCGACGGGTAGGGGGAGGCCGCGAGGATCAGCTTCTCGTTCGCGGTGAGGTGGTCGAGCACGTAGGCGGTCGGCGAGGGCACCGCGAGCAGCAGCAGCCGGCGCACGCCGGCGCGGGTCAGCCGCGCCGCGCGCTCGGCCGTCGCCTCGATGCGCAGCGACACGGCGGCGCCGTCGTCGACGAGAGCGGGGTAGCCGCGGACGACCCCGCCGGCCACCCTCGTGTCCACGACCTCGGGCAGATCGCCGAGGTCCCAGGCGGTCAGGCCGGTGCGCTCGCGGACGACGGCGCCCGTCGCGGCTGCGGCGGGCACGGCGGGCGTGGTCGGGCCGGAGGCGGGACGGGGGCCTGCTGCCGGCGCGCTGAGCGAGCGGGCGACCGACTCCCGGGCGCGTCCGGACAGGCGCTCCTGCAACTCGGCCAGGTCGCGTGAGGATCCGACGGTGCGTCCGCGCTGGTCGACGGCGCGGAACGACATCGTCAGGTGGGCGGGCACCCGATCCCGCTCGAAGTCGTCGGCCGACACACGCTGGTTCGCGACGTGCTGGATGCGGGCGGCCAGGGCCGCGCGCAGCCCCTGCGGCGGCAGGCCCGCGTGCGACTCGGGGCCCTGCCCGGCGAGCTGCTCGCTGAAGGTCGACGCCCAGTCCGCGGCGGGCACGACGTGGCGGCGGATCACCTTCGGCAGGGCGCGCAGCAGGGCGGCGATGAGCTCGTCGCGCAGTCCCGGCACCTGCCAGTCGAAGCCGTCGGGGCGCAGCTGAGCCAGCAGCGCGAGCGGCACGACGACGCTGACGCCGTCGTCGGGAGCACCCGGCTCGAAGCGGTAGGCGAGCGAGAGGACCTGATCGCCCTGCTCCCAGCGCGCCGGGAAGTCGCGCTCATCGGAGCGGCTCGACGCGTCGAGCAGGTCGTCCTCGGTGAGATCGAGCAGCCGCGGCGTGCGCGACGCGGCGTCGCGCCACCAGCTCTCGAACGAGCGCACATCGACCACATCGCGCGGGATGCGCGCGTCGTAGAAGGCGAAAACGGCTTCGTCGCCGACGAGGATGTCTCGGCGGCGCTCGCGCTCCTCGACCTTCTCGAGGCGGCGACGCAGGTCGAGGTTGCGCCGTTCGAACGCCGTGAGCCGCTTGTCGAGGTGCGCGCTGTTCCACTCGCCCTCGACCAGCGCGTGGCGCAGGAAGAGCTCGCGGGCCAGCTCACGGTCGATGCGGGCCAGCTGCACCCGGCGACGGGGGATGATCTCGACCCCGAAGAGGGTGACCTTCTCGGCGGCGACGGCCGCGCCGGCATCCTTCGACCAGTGCGGATCGCTGATCGAGCGGTGGGCGAGGTCGCCGGCGAGCTCCTCGGCCCAGGCCGGGTCGATCGCCGCGACCGTGCGGGCGAACAGACGCGAGGTCTCGACGAGCTCGGCGGCCATCACCGCGTCGGGAGAGGCCTTGCGCAGCCCCGAGCCGGGGAAGATCGTGAAGGAGGCGCCGCGCGCCCCGCGGTACTGCGCGAGCGGCTTGCGCTTGGCGGACGCGGACCCGCGGAGCTGCCGCGTGTCGAGGATGCCGATGTGCGAGAGCAGCCCGGACAGGATCGCGCGGTGCACGAGCGCGGGGTCGGCGGCGCCCGGGGACCCGTCCGCGCCGCCGGTCAGCTGCCGCAGCTGGCGGTGCACGTCGAACCACTCCCGCACGCGCACGTAGTTGAGGTGCTCGCTGCGGCACAGGCGGCGGAAGGCGCTCGAGCCGAGTTCGCGCTGCTGCTCGCGCAGGTGGTTCCACAGGTTCAGCAGGGAGAGGAAGTCGCTCGTGGGGTCGGTGAAGCGGGCGTGCAGCCGGTCGGCCTGTTCGCGGCGGGCGCCGTCCTCCGCGCTGGGGCGCTCCCGCACGTCCTGGATCGACAGCCCCGCGACGATCGCGCGGACGTCGCCGCTCACACCGAGCCGCCTGGCCTCGATCAGCATGCGCGCGAACCGGGGGTCGATCGGCAGGCGTGCGATCTCGCGACCGAGCGAGGTCAGGCGCGGCTGCGCGCCGCGCTCCACGCGGATCGCGCCCAGCTCGGTGAGCAGCTCGAGCGCCGCCCTCACGCCCCGCGCGTCGGGCTTGGTGAGGAACGGGAACTGCCCGATGTCGCCGAACCCGAGCGAGAGCATCTGCAGGATGACCGACGCCAGCGAGGTGCGCAGGATCTCCGGCTCGGTGAACTCGGGACGTCCGGCGAAGTCCTCCTCGGAGTACAGGCGGATCGCGATGCCGGGGGAGGTGCGCCCCGCGCGGCCCGAGCGCTGCATCGCCGAGGCCTGCGAGACGGCCTCGATGGGCAGCCGCTGGATCTTCGAGCGCGCGCTGTAGCGCGAGATCCGCGCCGTGCCGGTGTCGACGACATACCGGATGCCGGGAACCGTGAGGCTGGTCTCGGCGACGTTGGTCGCGAGGACCACCCGGCGGCGCACGCCCGCGACGGCGGAGCGCTCGAAGACGCGGTGCTGCTCGGCCGCCGACAGCCGCCCGTACAGCGGCAGGACCTCGGTCGGGCGCGCATCGCGCGCGTACATGCCGCGGACGGCATCGGCCGCATCCCGGATTTCGGCCTCGCCGGGGAGGAAGACGAGCACGTCGCCGTCGGCCTCGCGATCGAGTTCGCGCAGCGCGCCCAGCAGCCCGTCGATGTCGTCGCCCGTCGTCTCATCGCCGGCCGCTGCGTCCGGCGCGCGATAGCGGATGTCGACGGGGTAGGTGCGGCCGGACACCTCGATGACGGGGGCGGGGACGCGATCGCCGTCCGGCGTGGCGGGCGGGCTCGCGAAGTGGGCCGCGAAGCTCTGCGGGTCGATCGTGGCCGAGGTGATGATCACCTTCAGATCGGGGCGTTCGGGGAGGATGCGCGTGAGGTAGCCGAGCAGGAAGTCGATGTTGAGCGACCGCTCGTGCGCCTCGTCGACGATGATCGTGTCGTAGCGGCGCAGGAGCCGGTCACGATGGATCTCATTGAGGAGGATGCCGTCGGTCAGCAGCGCGACCTTCGTCTCGGCGGTGACCTGATCGGTGAAGCGGACCTTGTAGCCGACGGCGGTGCCCAGCGGCACCTGCAGCTCCTCGGCGATGCGCTCGGCGATCGTGCGGGCCGCGATGCGGCGCGGCTGGGTGTGCGCGATCGACGTGCGGCCCAGCTCGAGGCAGATCTTGGGCAGCTGGGTCGTCTTGCCGGACCCCGTCGCCCCGGCGACGATGACGACCTGGTGGTCGGCGATCGCGCGCGCGATCTCGTCCCGGGCGGCGCTGACGGGCAGTTCCGGCGGGTAGGAGATGACGGGATCGTGCGCGGGCATGACTCTCCATCGTATGGTCCGCTCGCCCTGCCCGGCGAGACGGCTCAGCCGCCGGCGGCGTCCGGGGCGGCGGCGTCGAGGGCGGCCAGCTCCTGCGGGGTGACCAGGCGCGACAGGATCGCGTGCTCGACCAGGCGTGCGCGGCGGTTGACGGCGAGTCTGCCCGCGCCGCCGCGCAGTCCGGGCACGCCCTCCCGGTCGAGCTTGTCGCACACCGCGTCGAGTTTGCGGTTGAAGGTCGTCAGCGGCCAGCCCAGTCGCGCGGCCGCCTGCGCCGACGACGGGATCTGGCTCGACCCGACGATGCCGTCGCGCAGCAGCGGCTCGCACAGCGCGAGCACCAGCAGGCGCTGACTCGGCGTGAGGGCGACGTTGCCGATCGTGGTCTGCCCGGCCTCGTCGAGATCGACCCCGGCCGGTGCCGCGCGGAATGCGGTCTGCGCGCAGCGCACGGCCAGCTCGTAGGTGAACGGCCCCGCGGTGAACAGCAGCACGAGGCGGGGGAACACGAGCGGCACGCTCGCCCCCGGTCCCAGCACCGCCTGGTAGACGCCGTCGCCGGTGGACAGGCTCACCGAGATGGACTGGCCGACGTTGTTCAGCCACCACAGGCCGCTGTGGTGGCTGAAGGCGAGCAGCCGGCGGTGCAGGTACGGGTTGCTCTCGTCGATGCTGAGGTCCGCCTCGCGGCCGACGGTGAACGGTCCGGGCTGGGCGGGGTGGAACCACTCGCCGCAGAACTCGATCCCCAGGTCCTCGACGGTGTCGGTCTGCGCATCCATGGTGCTCTCGTCTCTCATCCGGTGACCAGCAGGAACAGCGCGACGCCCGCGACGCCCAGGACGGCGAGCACCAGCAGCACCACCAGCACGGCGATGAGGGTGCCCGCACGATGTCCCCGTCGGGGCCGGTGCGGCGCTGCGCTGCGGGGCGTCGCGGGAACATGCACCGCACGCTCCACCGGCACCGTGAGCGGGTCGCGGCGCACGCCGTAGCGGTGCCGCGGCACGTCCGCGGTGCTCGCCGCGGCGCCGCCCGGCACCGTGCCGACCGGGAGGGTGTCCGCGACCGGGAGGGTGTCGTCGCTCGCCGCCGCGCGGCTGCCCCCGTCGTGCCGGGCCGGATCCGGGCTGCGACCGACGAGCACGGTCTCGTCGTCCGGGGTGGGGGGCCGCTCAGCCACGGCGCATCCGTCGCCGTGCCGACTGGACCGTCGCGACCTCCATCGTCGCCGAGTCTCCGCCGGTCGCCAGTCCGCCGGTGGTGTCGTCGGCGTGCGGACTCGCGCCGCCGCCGACCACGTCGATGACGATCGCCGTGATGTTGTCGCGGCCGCCGAGCGCGATCGCCTGCGCCACGAGGGCGTGGGCGGTGCGGTCCGGCGCGCCGCCGAGGGTCAGGCCGGCGCGCAGCGCCTCGTCGGTGAGTTCGCCCGACAGGCCGTCCGAGCAGACGAGCAGGCGTTCGCCGGTGACGATCGGCAGGAGCCAGTAGTCGGCACGGCTGTGCGCGTCGCCGACGGCCCGTGTGATGACGTTGCGGCCCGGGAACGAGGACATCTCCGCGCGCGTGATCCGGCCGTCGTCGACGGCCTCTTGCGCGACGGAGTGGTCGATCGTGATCTGCTCCAGCCGGTCCTGCACGAGGCGGTAGACGCGCGAGTCGCCGACGTTGACGGCCAGCCATCGCGGTGTGCCGTCGTGCTGCACCGCGACGACGCCGGTCAGGGTCGACCCCGCGCCTCGCGCGGTGCCCGCCGCGATCGCCTCGACGCTCGCGTGCGCCGACGCGACCGCCGCCACGACGTCCTCGGGCGACAGATCCTCGCGGCCGAGGAGCGGGCCGAAGGCGGCGACGACGGCCGCGCTGGCGCGATCGCCGGCCTCGTGGCCGCCCATGCCGTCGGCGACGACGTAGACGGGATACGCGGCCAGGAGGGCGTCCTCGTTCACCGTGCGCCGCATCCCGGGGTCGGTGTGGGCGCCCGCCGTGAGCTGGAGGGGCTGCGAAGTCATCGTGGCGGCCGTCATCATCCGTCCGCGCGCAGTTCGATCGCCGCGTCTCCGAGCAGGAACGCGCCGGTGATCTCGCTCGGGGCGGCGATCTCGACGGCGGAGGCGGGGTCGCTGCCGTGGAAGACGCCGTTGGTGGAATTCAGGTCGGTGATGGTCCAGCCCGCACCGGTCCGCCGCAGCAGCGCGTGCGTCTTGGACACGGTGCGCGTGACGTCGTCGACGGGCACCGGCTGCGCGTCGGGCGCCATCGGCGGGGCGACGGGGTTGCGGCCCAGCACGACGGCATCGGCCGTCAGGGCGACGCGACGGCCGCCCGGCAGCACCAGTGACCAGCCTGGGCCCCGGCGGGCGACCATGACGGTGTGCTCGTCGACCTCCGATGCTGCCGCGGGGGCCGTCGCCGGCGGCGGCGCCCACGGGTTGCCCGTGATCAGCGCCGGCGACGCGGCCGCCGGCGGCGCGATCGGCGCCGCGGGTGCGGGGGGCATGGCGGGAGCGGGGGGCATGGCTGGCGCGGGCGGCACGGCGGGTGCGGGGGGCACGGCGGGAGCGTCCGATCCCGGCACCCCCACGCGGAACGCGGCGGTGCCCGGGGGGAAGGTCTGCGAGACAGCGGGGACCGCCTGCGCGGGAAACGCCGGCGCCGAGGCGAACGCCGGCGCTGCGGGAAACGCCGGCGCCGCGGGGAACGCGGGCGCCGCCGGGAACGGCGTGGCGCCGGGGAACGGCGAGGCGCCGGGGAACGCCGGTGCAGGCAGGACGGGAGCGGCCGTCGGGCCGCTGTCGGGAGCGGACCGCCAGACCGCCGATCCCCACCCGATGACGCTCGCCCAGACCGGGAACAGCAGCACGCCCAGCACCGTGTGGCCGGCGCCCAGCCCGAACCTGCGGTTCACGCCGATGAGCATGCGGATCTCGACGATCAGCACGAACACGAGCACGACCCCCCACACGAGCAGCGGCACGAGGACGAGGGCCGCCATCGCGGCGGAGACGGCCGCCGCGTCGCCGGTGAACGACGCGGAGACGGCCGCCGACAGGAACACGCCGGACAGCAGGCCGGCCACGATCGCGGCGACGACGGCGGTGCCGGCCAGGACGACCGCCCACCAGCCGCGCATGCGGGCCAGCTCGAACAGCACCCACGCGTTGAGGACCGGCACCCAGGCCTTCCACCCGGCGACACCGGCCTTGCCGAAGACGGCACTGAGGGCCAGCGCCGTCCACACGTATGCGCCGACGGCGAGCAGCAGCTGGACGCCGAGGACGATGCCCGCTCCCGGGCCCGCATCGCCCAGGCTCACGCCGGCCGCGAGGACCGCATCCCGTGTCGCTGCCGTCATCTCTCCCCCTGGTTCTGCTCTTCCGAGCCCCGGTCCGTCTCTTCCGTGCCCGGGGATCGCGCGATCGATGCGCGTTTCCCGGAGCACACCTTAGCCGCGATCACGTCGCCGCTCGGCGTGCGCGCCGGGCGCGGCCCGTCCCCGGCGACGGCGCAGCAGCGAGCGCAGCGAGAGCCGCGCGCGCAGGCGCTGCCACCACGAGCCCTCGCCGCGCCAGCGGGCACGCTCCTCGTCCACGATCTCCCAGAACCGGTCGCTCTCGGCCGCCGACGGCGGCTCGACATCGAACACGGATCGGTCCGCCCACGCGGCCAGCACCACGCCGCTGCCGACGCTGTCGGCGCCGGCGTACAGCGTCGCAAGCTCGTGCCGCGTCTGCGCGCGGGGCGTCGGGCGGCCGTGGTCGACAGCGAGATCCACGTACTCCTCCCAGCCGCCCGTGACCCGGTCGACGGGCTCGGCCGCGTGCCGGCGCGCGCGACGGCGCAGTGCCTTCAGCAGCACGATCAGCAGGAACGGCCCGCTCATGACGACCAGTGCCAGCAGCCCGATCGCCGCAACGCGCAGCGCCGCCCACAGCGCGCTGAGGTCGATGGGCGGTGCGGTGTCGTCGTCGTCGCGCTCGCCGGCTTCGGCGGGGTTGGCCTCGGCGGGCAGGATCGGCTCGGCGTGATCGCGGCGCACCTCGGTGGGCACCTCGGGGTCGCGTCGCTGCTGCTCGTCCGGCGTCATGCTGTTCTCGTGCTGCGGCGTCACGTCGATCGGCACCCACGTGCCCGACGCGTCCTGCACTTCGAGCCAGGCAGTCATGTTGCCGCCGCGGCACTGCCCCTGCTCGCACGCCGGGATGCCGGGGCCGTCGACGAGGCGGGCGCCCAGCACGATCCGGGTCGAGAAGCCCAGCCGGTCGGCGACCATGGCCGCCGCGACGGCGAACTGCTCGTCGTCGCCGGCCGCCGCGACCAGCAGCTCGTCGTCGTCCCCGCCGACCTCGTTCTGCCGTTGCAGCAGGGCGCGGAAGATCGCGTCGACGCGACCGGACGAGTGCCCGGCGCGGCTGGACTCGAACGTGTAGTCGCCCAGCGCGGCGCGCCACAGCGACGGCTGGTCCTCGTCGACGGTGAGGCCGTGGCTCAGGTATCCACGGGCGCGGAGCCGGTCGACGAGCAGGCTCAGCCCGGCTCCGCCCGTGGGCGCCTGCTGGGCGCGGATCCACTCGTCCACGCTCTCGGGCACGACGGCGGGGTCCAGCTGCGAGGTCGTGCGTCCGGGCTCGAGGCCGGAGATCGCGGGGACGTCGGCGTCGACGGCCCCGTCCTGCCGGTAGGCGTCACCGGCGTCGAGGCCGGCGTCGGACAGCTGCACGCCCATGCGGGCTCCGGCGCTGTAGAAGAAGCCGTCGGCGAGGGTGGCGGCGGACGCGCCGTCGAACGAGAGGGCGGTGAGCGCTCCGACCGTGGGCAGCCACACGCCGCGGTACGCCTCGATCACGACGCTCGCGCGCACCGGGGTGGACCCGTCCGGGGCCGGCAGCGACGCCGGGACGCGGGTGAACGCCGCCCCCGGGTCCGTCCCGGCGGAGACCGGGTCGATGACGCGCGCGACGCGGCCGTCGAAGTACGTGAGCGTCGCCAGCCGCACCCGGTCGACGTCCGCGTCGGCCTGCACCGTGAACAGGACGGTGTCGAACAGCTCATCCGAGAAGAACTGCCGGTACTGCGAGAGCGGGCTGAGCTGCTGCGCGATCCGCACCTGAGGGTCGATGCGCTCGCGCAGCACGTCGCGGGACTGACCGGCCAGGGCGAGCGGGGCCGCCACGGCGCCCGCGCCGAGGGCGAGGACGAGCATGCCGGCGACCATCGTGACGCGTCCCGCGACCGCCGAGCCGGTCCGCCCGGTCGTGCGGACGCCGCTGGCCCGCTCGGCGGTGCGCAGCGCGGCACGGCGGGCGTGCACCGCCCGCCACACGGCGAACCCGAGCGCGGAGAGCAGGCCGCACACGCCGACGAGCATCTCCACCGGACCCGGGACGGTGATCGATCCGACGCGCACGTCGGGGCTGAGGGCGGCGGACCCGAAGACGACGCCGAACACGGTCAGCAGCAGGCCCAGCGCAGGGGCGAGCACCCACCAGCGCCGCGCCCGCCAGGCCAGCGACAGCGCGGCGACAGGGAGGCCGAGGAAGAGCATCAGCGCGGGGGCGAGCACCGTCTGGTAGTCGCCGAGGGGGAGCTCGAGCGTCAGCAGGTCCTTCCACGCGGTCACCGGCGCGGTGACGATCCCGCGCAGGGCCCGGATGGCCTCATCCGGCGTGCCGAGCATCGACGGCGCCGCCAGGGGCAGCCCCGCGACGAGGTAGACCGCGAAGGCCGCGAGGGCGACCCACCACCCCGACCAGGACCAGCGCAGTCCCGCCAGCGCGATCGCATGCGCGAGGACGAGAGCGACGGCCACGGCGACCACGTAGGACGCGGACTGATAGACGGGCCACGCGGCGACGGCGCCGGCGAGGAAGATCACGTCGAGGAACAGCGCGTTGACCAGCAGGAATCCGGGGGTCGCGCGCGCGGTGCGCCGGTAGGTCCGTCGGCGCAGGGGCGGGGCGGCCGCGGTCATCTCTGCGCTCCCCGGGCCAGCAGCTGACGCAGGTCGTCGAGCAGCCCGATCGACATGACCGACATCGAGCCCAGCCGCCGATAGCCGGGCGAGGTCTTCGGGTCGCACACGACGGCGACGACCCCGACGTCGGACCCGAAGGCGAGGGCGGCCGCCTGCAGCGTGCGCGGGGTCGGCGTCGACCCGGTGACGATGAACGCGATCGACACATCGGGATAGCTCTCGGCCGCGAGCGAGGTGACGTCGGGCAGCGCGGTCACGTGCGGCGTGCGCTCGACGCCGGCCAGCTCGTCGAGCAGCGTCCGCGCGCTCACGGTGGCCAGGTCGCGGATGGTGCGGACGCGGTGGCGGGCGAACTCGGGGATCTCGCCGCCGACGGCGACCTCCACATCGCGGCCGTCGCGGATGCCGCGCACGCCGATCGACGCGGCGGCGCTCACGGCGAGCTCGAACTCGTCCTCGTCCGCGAACTCGTCCTCGCCGAGCGCGAGCGCGATGAGCATGCGCGAGCGCCGCGTCTCCTCGTACTGGCGGACCATGAGCGTGCCGGTCTTGGCCGTCGACTTCCAGTGGACCTGGCGCTGCGCGTCGCCGGGCACGTACGCGCGGATGGCGTGGAACGAGATGTCGGCGTCGACCAGTGTCCGCGACGCGCTGCCCTCCAGGTCCCGGATGAACCCGGCGCTCGTGCTGCGCAGCGTCGTCGTGACGGGGTGGACGTAGAGGGTGTGCACGTCCGCCCACGTGGCCTCGCGCTTGAGGATGCCGAGCGGATCGCCGCGCACGGCACGAGCGGGGCCGACCTGGATGACGCCGCGGCGGTGCGTGGGCACGATGACCTGCTCGACGTGCTCGTGGCCGCGGCGCATCAGCGGGACGTACACGTCGACGAGTCCCTCGCCCACGGGGATGTCGATGCGCCCGGGGAGGGTGATGCCGCGGCCGATGTTCGTCACGTGCAGCCGGCCGTGCACCAGGGTGCCCGCCACGACCCGGTCGTGTCCGAGCTCGAGGTCGACGTCGTACGAGCGGGCGCTGAACAGGAACGGCACCGACAGCACGAGCAGCGCCCCGGCGACGATGCCGGCGACGACGAACTCGATCCACCCGAAGGCCAGGCCGAGACCCAGTCCCAGCGCGGTGGCGGTCACCAGCATCCAGCCGGCGATGGTCAGCGTCGATGAGACCGCGGCCCAGGCGGTCGCGCCTCCCGCGCGCACCCGGCGCCACCACTGCGCGCCGCGGACGGCGAGCACCGTGGAGGAGCTCGCCGTCGCATAGCGCGTGCGCGCGATCCCGGTGTCCGCCGCGGCGGGGGAGGTCCGGGTGAAGCGCCAGTCGGTGTGTCCGCTCACACGGCCTCTCTCTGGCTGGGCGGCAGGGTGTCGAGCAGGACCTGGCCGATGACGGCCCCGGGCGTCACCCCGTCGAACTCGGCCTCGGGGTCGAGGATCAGGCGGTGCGCCAGGACGGACTCGGCGAGCGCCTTGACGTCGTCGGGGGTGACGTATCCGCGGCCGTGCGCGATCGCCCACGTGCGCGAGGCCTTCGTCAGGGCGATCGCGCCGCGGACGCTGACGCCGAGGCGGACCTCGGTGGCCAGCCGGGTGGCCTCGACGATGCGGGCGATGTAGTCGAGCACGAGCGGATTGAGATACACCTCGCGCGCGATGTCGGCCATCGTGACCACGCCCTGCGGGGTGATCACCGGCGGCACCTCGCGTCGCGCCGTGGCGCTGCCCTCGAGGATGCGGACGGTGGCGGCGTGGTCGGGGTAGCCGAGGGTCGTCTTCATGAGGAAGCGGTCCAGCTGCGCCTCGGGCAGACGGTAGGTCCCGGCCTGCTCCACCGGGTTCTGCGTCGCCACGACGAGGAACGGCTCGCCCACGCGGCGGGTGACGCCGTCCACGGTCACCTGTCCCTCCTCCATGACCTCCAGCAGAGCGGACTGCGTCTTGGGCGAGGCCCGGTTGATCTCGTCGGCGAGCACGATGTTGGCGAAGATCGGGCCCTGGTGGAACTCGAACTCGCCGTTGCGCTGGTCGTAGACCGTGATGCCGGTGACGTCGCCGGGCAGCAGATCCGGTGTGAACTGGATGCGGCTGCTCGTCCCCTGCACGCTCTGGCCCATCGCGCGCGCGAGCGAGGTCTTGCCCGTGCCGGGGAAGTCCTCGAGCAGCAGATGCCCCTCGGACAGCATCGCCGTGAACGCGAGCTCGATGACGTGACGCTTGCCCAGCACGACCTGCTCCACGTTGTCGACGAGCGTCGCGAAGGTCTCCTGGAACCAGGCGGTCTGCTCCTGGGTGACGGTCATCGGTGTCCTCTCGTGGCGATCGATCGTGCGGTGCGGTGCGTGGTCATCACGGCTCGGCAGGGGGTTCCGGTTCGGGTTCGGGCTCCGGTTCCGGTTCCGGTTCGGGATCCGGCGCCGGCGGCGGTGCGCAGGTGAGCCGGTAGGCGTCGTCCCCGTCGAGTCCCGTGAGCCCGGCGAGACGGTTCTGCCAGGTCAGCGTGTACACCCACGTCACGACCCCGTCGGCGTCGACGCTCGAGGTGAGCTGCAGGGTGTGGTCGGCGGTGGCGGCCGCGATCTGCGCCGCGGGCGCCTGGGCGTCCTCGCTGCGGCACGAGGCGGGGAAGACGGCGCTCGCCGTGTACGCCGCGCCGGTCGGCGTGACGGCCAGGCCGGGAGAGCTGCAGCCGAAGATCGCGGAGCACGAGAACGCCTCGATCGTCCCCGGGTCCACGCCGACCGAGAAGAAGTCGCCGACGTCGGTCGCGGTGCGTCCGCTCGACGAGCGGTACTCGAGCGAGAACGGCGGATCGACGCGCAGCGACGGCCCCGTGACGCGGTCCCAGGTGTAGGTGCGCCCCTGCACCCGGAAGTCGGGGGCGATCGTGTAGGTCGTCGTCCCCCGCGGCTGATCGATGCCCGTGATCGGCGTGGCCGTCGACGTCTTCGTCGTGGTTCCGAAGGTCCGGTCGCCCCACTCGGTGACGGCGCACGCGGAGACCTCGGCGGCGCGCCAGACGGGGATGTCCTCGAACGTGCGCGTCGCGGTGCCGCCGGCCGGATCGATCGTCTCGGTCGGCCGGCACACGCCGTTCGTGGCGAAGCCGACGCGGAGGCGCTCTCCCACCCCGTTCGCGGTGACCTGCGCGGTCGCGGTGATCGTGCCGGGGGAGCCGCTCGTGGACGGCGTCAGGCTCAGCTCGACCCCGGGTGCGCCGATGCCGTTCGCGCGGAAGGAGTACGCCGAGCCCGTCTGCGAACCGCCGGGGATCGGCGGCAGGTCGAATCGCGTCTCGGGCGTCGCGGTGAGGGTGACGGGCGCGTTCGACCCGACGTTGTAGTCCTCGAAGACCGCCGTGCCGTTGCGCACCGGCTGGGTCACCGCGCCGCCGGCGCCGCCGGCGAGGGTGACCGAGCCGCTCGACGCGTCGGCGCCCGTGACGGTGACGGTCGCGATCCGGCCGCTGCCGTCGCGCGTGGGGGTCGGGGCGACCTCGGCGCCGGTCGGCGCGGACGGGGCCTGATACGCCCACGCGGTGGATTCGACGGTGCCGCGCGAGTCGCCGACGGCGTTGAACGCGCGGGCCTGATACGTGGTCTTCTCCCCGGCGACGGCGGGGATCGACGGGCATGAGCCCCCGGCGTCGCACGTGGCGACGACGCGGCCGCCGGTCGTGATCCGATAGCCGCCGACCGCCGGGTACGAGGACGTGTCGGAGATGACGCGCAGGGTCACCGAGGTGCCGCTGAAGCCGACCCACTCCAGACGCGTGGGGTTGGCCGGCAGCCCCTGCAGGTCGAGGATGACCTGCCCGTTGCGGTCGCCGCTGGACTGGCGGCCCTGCGCGTCGGCGACCACGAACGATCCCGTGCACTCCGCGGCGCCGGGCGCGTCCGCCGCCCACGAGGCGCGCACGGTCGTGGCGTCGGCCCTGCTGAACGTCACGCCCGTGCAGTTGGCGGGTCCGGACGCCGACACGAGCGTGAGCGGCGTGCCCGGCAGCGGGTTGACCTCGCCGCCGGCGCCGATCACCGAGACCGTGCACGAGGTGGTCCCTGCCGCCTGTGAGCAGCGCTGCGCGAAGGTGCCGCCCTTGGGCAGCTCGGACGGTGCGGGGCCGACGGTCAGGTTGAGCGTGGCGGGAGGCGCCTCGGGATGGCTGGCGAGCGTCACCGTGACCGGCTCGTCGCGACCGGGACGCGCGGCATCCCTCGCCGTGACGGTCACGACCCCGTCGTCCTCGGCGACGACGAACTGGTCGCCGCGGTACGAGACGGCGTAGCGCAGGCTCGCCCAGTCCTCCTTGCCGGCCCAGCCCACCATCGAGCGCAGCTCGTAGCGCTGCGTCGCGCCGGGACTGACGCTGATCGAGGAGCTGCGCAGGATCGGCTGCGGGATCTCGGCCTCGATCTGCACGCGCACCCTGAGGTACGTGTGGTCCTCCTGCACGTCGAGCTTCACCGGGACGATGCAGGTGTCGGTCCACGGCGCACCGGTTCCGGCGGTGTAGCGGATGGTCGTGCCGGACACGACCGTGCACGTCGCGGCCGCGCGGGCGCCGCCGGTGCGCACGGCGTCGGCGTCGACCTCGAGGACCCGCCCGGCGGGGATGGCGACCGCACCGGCGAGGTCGAGCTCGACGCTCTCCTTCTCGCGGACCTGGAGCGGGGCCAGATCGCCCCGCAGACTGAGCCGGATGTCGCGGTCGCCGGGCACGCGCAGGAATCCGAACGAGGCGACCTCGCTGCCGTCGAACGCCGTGCCCGACACTTCGAACGGGATCAGCAGCGTCTCGTCGGGGATCGCGCCGGAGATGCTCCGGCCGTCGACGGCGATGCCCTCGTGCCGGCCCCACAGCGCGAGCGTCAGGCCGGCCACGTCGCCGGTGTTCCACGAGACCTTCCCGCTGAGCACGTCGACGCCGCGCGGGAACGCCTCGCGCGACTCGATCGTGAGGATCGTGTCCTGGACGAGCGGATAGTCGGGCACCGGCTCGCGCACGATCTTGACGACGATGATGCCCATCGCGGTGTCGCCGGTGCCGTTGCGGACCGTGTAGGTGTACGAGAACGTGCCGAGCTCGGTGCCCGCGCGCAGCGTCACGGCGCCGTCGACGATCCCGCCGAGCTGGGCGGCGAGCGCGGCGTGCTCGGGTGTGCCGACGCGGGCGTTCGGGGCGACGTCGATGAGCTCCAGCTCGCCGCCGGCCGGGTCGATGTCGTTGTCGGCGGGGCGGACGACGGCCTCGCTGGACTCGCCGACCTGGATCTGGATGTAATCGCTGAAGGTGACCGGGCTCGGATCGGACTGGGCGTCGAGGACGCCGACGCGGACCTCAGCCCTGCCGCGGGCGCCCTCGGCATCGCGGACCTGGTAGCGGAAGCGCACCTGGCCGCTGAACGCGTCGGGACTCGTGTAGACGATCGCGTCGCCCTCGGCGGCGATCGTGGCGGTGCCGTTGTCGGGCTGGGTGACGATGCGGTCGAGCGTGACCCGATCGCCGTCGGGGTCGACGCCGAAGCTGTCGAACGGGATGCGCACCGACTCGCCGCTGAGCACCCGGCCCTCGAGGGTGCGCGGCACGGGCGGGCGGTTGGCCTCGTCGCCGACGACGGTGACGATCACGCGTGCCGAGTCGGTGGACTCCGGGAAGCCGAGCCGGAAGATGGTGTAGCCGATGCTGTAGGTGCCCGGATCGAGCGGGGCGAGGTAGCGCACGAGGCGGCTCGTCGCGAACGCGAGACCCGTGCCGCTCTCGTTGACCACCCGCGACGGGTCGATCGCCACGAGCGCGCCGGTGGGAGCGCTGTCGTTGTCGAGCACCGGGATGTCGATCTGATCGCCGGCGCGCACCGTGACCGCGTCGTCGACCGCGATCGGGGGATCGGCGTCGGGCGCGGGGAGCAGGATGACGGTCAGCTCGCCCCGTGCCGTGGCGGCGGGCCGACCGCTGCCGTCGGACACGGTGTAGGCGACGGTGCCGAGCAGTCCGGGTTCGCCGCTGTCGGTCGAACCGCTGACGCGGAGCATGCTCTGCCCGACCAGGTCGACGCTCAGCATGGCGCTCGGGTCGCTCTCCGGGCGGATGTCGCTGAGCAGCAGGACGAGCCCGGCCGGGTTGGCCACGGCGGGGAAGACATCGACGGTGGTGTCCTCGTTGGGCCGGACGAACGCCGTCAGCGGCGGTGTCGCGATCGTCACGGCCAGCGGATCCTGCACGACGACCCGGATCGTGGCGGACGCCTCGGCCTGGGTGTCGCGCACCGCGTACTGCACGAGATACGAGCCGGCCGTCTCGGCGAGGAAGTCCATGCTCAGGGCGGCCGCGTTCGGGGTGACCGTCGCACGCGTCTCGTCGAGGCTCACCGCGCTGGAGAGGGTGACGGCGCCCGCCGCGCCGGTCACATAGGGTCGCACCGAGATCGACACCTGCTCGCCCACGACGCCCACGACGGCGAATGACTCGGCGGCGAGGTCGGGCACGGGCCGCACCGTGACCGTCAGTGCCCGCTGCGCCGTCGCGCCCCGGGTGTCCGAGACGGTGAGGGTCAGCGTGACGTCGAGGGATTCCGCGGCCTGCGGATCGGGATGCTGGTAGGTCACGGTGCCGTCGGGCTGCGCGGTCACGCTCCCCACCCCGGTCTCGTTGACGGCCGAGACGAGGTAGATCGGGTCCCCTTCGGGGTCGACCCAGCCGCGCAGCCCGTCGACGACCACCGTCCCGCCGGGCACGACGGCGGCCTGGGGCCACGACGCGAGGCAGGCCTCGACCCCGCACCACACCGGCGCGCTGTTGGCGGCGGCTCCGGCCACCGTCAGCGTCACGGTGGCGAGGTCGGAGTAGAGGCCGTCGGCGGAGGTTCCGTCCGTCACGCGGTAGCGGAACGTCGCCGAGCCCGTCGCGTCGGGGGCGACATGTACGACGAGCTGCTGTTCGGCGCCGGCGACCGACACGCTGCCGAACGCGGGGTCCAAGCCGGCGACCGATGCGGGGTCGACGCTGAGCACGTCCTCGTTCGGATCATGGTCGTTGAGCAGCACCGGCAGCAGGGCGACGCTGCCGGCGCGCACGCCGAACGCGTCGTCGACGGCGACGGGCGGCTTGGGGTCGATGACGCGTTCGGCGACGGTGTCGTCGTCGTCGACGGCCGCCGTCTCGTCGTCGAGGTCCCACTGCTGCGAGGACGGCACGAGCCGGCCGTCCGGCACCGTCCACACCCAGCCCGAGCCGCGGTCGTTCAGGGCGATGCGCGTGCCGTTGCCGATGAACTCGGGCTGCACCGCGTCGCCGATCGACTGGCCGTCGTAGTCGAGGGCGACGGCGTCCTCGGTCTGGGACGACCACAGCGTCCCCTCGGCCTCGCCGTCGCGCAGCCACGCGGCGTGCATCACGCCGTCCAGCGCCGTGGGTGCGGCGGGGATGCCGAGGCCGCCGGCGACCAGACGCTCCGCCGTGCCCGCCCCGAGCGTGACGCGCACGAGGCCGTCGAGATCGGCGATGAACACCTCGTCGCCGTCCGCGGTGCTGCGCTGCAGCACGGCGCCGGCGGTGACCCCGGTCGCCACGGGCGCGTCGCGACCGCGCAGCCAGAGCTCGCCCGAGGTCTCGTCGAGCAGCGCCCAGCGGCCGTCGACGGCCGTCAGCTGCGCCTCGCCGAGGTCCGACGGGGCGGTGTCCTCGCCGACGATGCGGCCGGTCGCCGCCACGGCGCGCAGCACTCGCGCCTCGGCGGGGGAGTAGGCGTAGAGGATGCCGGTGGCGTCGACGGCGACGGCTCCGGCGACGAAGCGCGGCCGCTCCTGCCCGTCCACGACGGCCACGTCGGCATAGGGATCCACGGCCACGGCCGCGCCGCCGCCCGAGAGGGTCGCACCGAACACGCCGCCGACGTCCGTCCGATAGGCCAGGACGTCGCCCGCGACGGCGATCGCCGTCGTGCCGGCCGGCGTCGCGGTGAACGCGTCCTCGCTGTCCGCGGTCAGGTCCGCCGGCGCCGCGAGATCCACGTCCGCGAACTGCGTGCCGCCGTCGCTGAAGACGAACAGGCGGTCGCCGGTCTGGGCGAGCGAGGTGCCGTTCTCGACGGTGCGCACGGTGTCCAGCTCGCCCAGTTCGAGGTTGACCCGCGCGTAGCCGTCGCCGGCGCCGGTCCGCATCGCCCAGACGGTGCCGTCGTCCAGCGGCGTCTGCCGGGCGTCGAAGCCCGGCCACACGACCGCCAGCGTGGCGACGAGGGCGACCACGCCCGCGACCGCGCCGGCGCCGATGAGGGTGCTGCGACGCGGACGGGTGCGCACGGCGGACGTGGCCACGGCTCAGAGCCCCCCGCCCAGCAGCACGGCGACGAGCACGCCGCCGCCGACGAGCACGACGGCGGCGGCGATCGCGAGGGTCAGCTGCCACGCCCGCGGGCCGCGGCGGCCAGGCTCGGAGCCGGCCAGCACGGTGCCGTCGTCGGGTGCCCGTCTCGCCCGCGGCCGCGGCGTCCGCGCCGGCCGGCGGGACTCGTACGCGACGCGGGGGCGGACCGGGCCGCGCAGCCCGTCGTCCTGGAAGTCGATCGCGGTGCCGGCGGTCGCCCACTCGTCGACGGCGACCTCCATGGGCGTGTGCGGGATGCCCAGCTCGTGCTGGACCAGCTGCAGCTCGTAGGCGAACTCGGCCGCCGACGCCTGCCGGGCGGCGGGGTCACGGCTCATCGCCCGCGCCAGCACGGCCTCCAGCCGGGGCGAGACGTCCGCGCGCCCGACGGGGGTGTACACCGCGCGGCGGATGCGCGCCTTCAGCTGATCCCGAGAGTTCTGCCCCTTGCCGGGTCGTTCGAACGGGCTGCGACCGGCCAGCAGCGAGTACACGGTCGCCCCCAGCCCCCAGACCTCGGCCGGGATCGATCCGGAGACGCGCTCGTCGACGATCTCGGGCGCGCTCCAGGGCACCGACATCGCGAACACCTCGTCGGCGTCGCCGCGGCCGGAGACCGCCGCGGCGATGCCGAAGTCGCTGAGCACGGGTGCGCCGAACGCGGTGACGAGGATGTTGGACGGCTTGATGTCGCGGTGCAGGAGGCCCGCACGGTGTGCCGTCTCGAGCGCCGAGGCGATCTTGACCCCCAGTTGCAGGGCCTCCGTCACCGGGATGACCTCGCGTCGGTACCTGTGGGTCAGCGACGTGGGGCAGTACTCCATGACCAGGTACGGCCGGCCGTCGGCGGAGATGCTCGCCTCGTAGATCGTCAGGATCGCGGGATGCGCGCTGAGCCGCGCCATGACATCGGCCTCGGCGTTGAACATGCGCAGCAGGCCCTCGTCGACGATGTCCTTGAGCAGGACCTTCACGGCGACGGGGCGGCGGGGCAGGTTCTGCTCGAACAGGAAGACGTCGGCGAATCCGCCGGTGCCGAGCGGACGGACATAGGTGAAGCCGCCGAGGACGGGAGGCGCGGAGGGGAGCCGATCGGCCACTCACACCCCCTCGAGCTCGAACAGCGCCACGACACCCTCGCCGAGGTCGAGCGTCGATCCGGGCGCCAGGTGCGCCGACGCGCCGCCGCGCAGCAGCAGCGGCGCGTTGCCGGGCCGGCGCACGACGGTGCCGTTGGTGGAGTCGAGGTCCCGTGCCAGCAGCGTGTCGCCGTCCAGACGCACCTCCAGGTGCGTGGCCGAGATCTCGCGCTGGGGCGACACGAGCGGAACGAGCCGGCAGCCGGGGTGAGCGGCGGGCTTGGGCGAGCGGCCGAGCACGAGCGGCCGGTCCAGGTCGAGCACGCGGTCGGCGCCCAGGCGCAGGCGCGGCTGCGGAGCGGTGCCGCGCCGTCGGACCGGTGCGGCCGCCCTGGCCCTGCTCACATCCGTCCGGTCGACCGGGATCGTCTCCAGGAGGGGGTCGGGGGATGCCGTCGGTGCGGGGCGCGGCGTCCCCCACACGAGACGGTCGGCGCGCACCATCCCCCGTCCGAGCGGCAGCATCTCGGCGCGCGGCGCGCGCCCGCCGAGTGTCAGCGTGAGCCCTTCGACATGACGTGCGGTGCTCTCCACCCAGGTGCCCAGCCCCGCGCCGGACACGGACGCGCCCCCGGTGCCGGTCGGCTCGGCTCCGCTCAGCGCACCGCCGACCAGATCGGCGCGGGCCTCGCCGTGCACGGCGACGGCGACGGTGCTGGTGGCGACGTCGATGAGCTGGATGAGCGCGAACCGCGGCAGACGCTCCAGGCCGTGCCGGACGAATGCCGACAGCACGTCGACGAGGGCGTGCTCCGGGTGCGAGACCTGACTCCACAGCTCCTGCGCGAACCCGTGGCCGATGGCGGCCTCGGCGACCAGCAGGAAGCGGTCCGAGACCATCGCGTAGCCGGCGCTCGCCGGCTCGCGCGGAACGGCATAGGAGAACACCCTCTCAGACTACGGCGACACGGGCGGTGGCACCCACCTCGGACGGTCAGACCCAGCCGGTCATCCAGTTGTGCAGGCGATAGAACTCGTAGGGCACCTGCATCGCCGACCAGAGCGGGAGCCAGAACGCGGCGAGCAGCACGACCACGCCCACGAAGACGAGGACGACGCGCTGACCGGCGAGGCGCCGATCGGCGTCGGCGTGCTGCGGCCCGGTCACCGCGCGCAGGGCGTAGACGAGCGCGAGCAGCAGGAACGGGAGCATCACGATCGTGTAGAACTGGAACACCGTGCGGTCGGGGAAGACCAGCCAGGGCAGGTACGTCGCGCCCAGTCCGGTCAGGACGACCGCATGGCCCCACTCCCGCGCGACGGCGAAGCGGTAGACCAGCCAGCCCGCGGCGAGGATCGACGCCCACCACACGAGCGGGTTCGGCATGCTGTAGAGGATCTCCAGGCAGCCGCTCGCGCTCGCGCACCCGTCCTGGCCGTCGGCGGTGCTGTGCGCGAACATCGAGGTCGGCCGCCACAGGAGCGGCCACTGCCACGCGGGACTCTCGTAGGTGTGCGGCGAGGTCATCCCCGTCATCGAGTTGTAGATCGTCTGGTGGTACGTCCACAGGCTCTGCAGGGCGAGCGGTACCCACGACCACACGCCCGTGGCGGGAGCGGCCTCGGCGGTGTGCCGCCCGTAGCCGCCCTCGGTGACGAGCCAGCCGGTCCACGACGCGAGATAGACGACGACGGCGACGGGCACCAGCAGCACGAAGCTCACGGCGCCCTGACGCACGGCATCCACGGGCCAGAAGGCGATGCCCAGGCGCCGGCGCTCGAGCGCGTCGGTGACCACCAGATAGATCCCGATCGCGGCCAGCACCCAGACGCCCGACCACTTGACGGCGGTGGCCGCGCCGGCGGCGGCGCCGGCGGCGATCACCCACGGCCTGTTCCACAGCACCGGTCCCCACGCCGGTGCGACGGCGCCCAGGACCCGTGCGCCGGTCGCGGCGGCGAGGCGGTCGAGATGCCGTCGCCGGTCGAGCACGAGGAACAGGAACGCGAGCAGCACGAAGAAGGTCAAGAAGACGTCCAGCAGCGAGACGCGGCTCATCACGATGCCCTGGCCGTCGATCGCGAGCAGGAACGCGGCGAGCGTGGCGAACACGAGCGAGCCGCTCAGCAGCTTGCCCAGCGCGTACAGCACGAGCACGCACGCGGTGCCGGCCAGCGCCGTCGTGAATCGCCAGCCGAACGACGACTCCGGCCCGAACAGCCACATGCCCAGTCCGATGAGGTACTTGCCCAGCGGCGGGTGCACGACGAAGCTCGCATCCGTCGTGAAGATGTCGGTCTCGCCGGCGACGAAGCGTTCGTCGGCCTCGTCGGGCCACGTCGCGGCGTAGCCGAGGTTCCACTGGCTCCACGCGTCCTTGATGTAGTACGTCTCGTCGAAGACGATCGCGTGGGGGTGGGCCAGGTTCGCGAAACGCAGGATCGCCGCCAGCAGCGTGACGAGCGTCGGCGCGAGCCAGCCGTACAGGCGCTGCAGGCGCGGCTCCGCGGCGACCCGCAGCCGCCACCGGTCGTAGGCCGACCGCCGCGTGGCGGGCAGCAGAGGCTCGGCCGTGGTCGTCACGGCGACAAGCCTATGCTGGGGCGGTGATCATCCTCGCTGCGACGCCGATCGGAAACCTCGGCGACGCCACGCCGCGACTGGTCCAGGCGCTCGAGGCGGCGACGACGATCGCGGCCGAGGACACGCGCACGGCGCAGCGGCTGCTGCGGGCACTCGGCATCGACAACCGGCCGCACCTGCTCGCCCTGCACGACCACAACGAGCGGCACCGCGCCGCCGAACTGGTCGCGCGGGCACGCGAGGCCGACCTGCTGGTGCTCAGCGACGCCGGAATGCCGACCGTGAGCGATCCCGGGTACGTCCTGGTGGCCGAGGCGGTCGCCCAGGGCGTCGCGGTCACGGCACTGCCCGGTCCCAGTGCGGTGATCACCGCGTTGGCGGTCGCGGGCCTGCCCACCGACCGGTTCACGTTCGAGGGGTTCCCGCCGCGCAAGCCGGGGGACCGGCGCCGCAGTCTGCAGGCGCTGGCGTCCGAGCCGCGCACCATGGTGTTCTTCGAGGCCCCGTCGCGGCTGGCCGAGACGCTGCGCGCGATGGCGGACGCGTTCGGCGCCGCGCGGCGCGCGGCCGTGTGCCGCGAGCTCACGAAGCTGCACGAGGAGGTCGTGCGCGGCACGACGGCCGAGCTGGCCGACTGGGCGGCCGAGGGCGTGCGCGGCGAGATCGTCGTGGTCGTCGCCGGCGCGCCGATGCGCGTCGTGTCGGAGGACGACGCCGTGGGGCAGGTGCGGCAGCTGGTGGCCGACGGCATCCGGCTCAAGGACGCCGCCGCGGAGGTCGCGGGACAGACGGGACTGTCCTCGCGCGAGCTGTACCAGGCCGCGCTCGCGCAGCGTTCACCCGGCCGGTGAGTCCGTGCGCGGCGCCGCGGCGTCAGCCCTTGACCGACCCCGCCGTCAGCCCTTGACCGACCCCGCCGTCAGCCCGCCGATGATGTAGCGCTGCAGACTGAGGAACAGCGCCAGCACCGGGATCGATGCCAGGATCGCGCCGGCGGCGAACAGTCCCCAGTTGCTCGAGAGCTGATTGGACACCCACTGGAACATGCCGACGGCGAGGGTCCAGTTGTCCTCGGAGACCAGCACGATCTTCGAGATGATGTAGTCGCCGAACGACGCGATGAACGCGAGCAGGGCCACGACGGCGAGGATCGGGGTCACCAGCGGCATGATGATCGTCCAGAAGATCTGCGCGTGCGTCGCGCCGTCGATCTTGGCCGACTCGTCCAGCTCGATGGGGATCGTGTTGAAGAACCCGTACATGAGGAACGTGTTCACGCCCAGCGCGCCGCCGAGGTACACGCAGATCAGCGCGAGCTTCGAGTTCAGGCCGAGCATCGGGAACACCTCGCCCAGCGCCAGCAGCATGAGGAAGATCGCCACGAAGGCGAGCGCCTGCGGGAACATCTGGATGATCAGCAGCGCCGTCAGGCCCACGCGGCGTCCCGTGAAGCGGAAGCGTGAGAAGGCGTACGCGGCCGCGGCGCCCATGAACACCGCGCCCAGCGAGGCGGCGATGCCGACCTGCAGCGTGTTGCCGTACCAGGTCCAGTATCGGGTGTCGGCGAGGGCGAGATAGTTGGCGAGGTCGAAGGCGCCGAACAGCTGGTTGCTCGCCGCGAGGCTGCCGCGCGGGTTGAGCGAGGCCGACAGCACGTACACGAGCGGGAACATCGCGTAGAAGAGGATGACCAGGGCGACGAGATACTTCCAGCCGACCTCGAGCAGCCAGCGGCGACGCACGGCGCTGCGCCGGCCGGCGTCGAGCGTGATGGCGGCGCGCGCCTGCCGGGAGGTGGGGTCGGCGGTGAGGGTTTCCTTCGGAGCGGACATCACTGGTACTCCTCGAGCTTCTTGGTCTGGCGGAACGCGAGCGCGGAGATGAGGCCGACGACGATGAACACCAGGATCGACAGGGCGCTGGCGAGACCGTAATCGGCCTTGCCGCCCGAGACGCCGGAGATGTCCCAGATCGCGGAGATCAGGATGTCGGTGGCGCCCAGCGCGTAGGGCGCGCCCGGGATGGCCGGACCGCCGGCGTTGAACATGTAGATGATCGTGAAGTTGTTGAAGCTGAACGCGAACGACGAGATCAGCAGCGGGGCGGTGGCCACGAGCACGAGCGGCAGGATGATCGACCGCAGCTGGCGGAACCGGCCGGCCCCGTCGATGGATGCCGCCTCGAGCGCGTCGGCCGGCAGCGCCTGGATCGCTCCGGTGCACACGAGGAAGTAGTACGGGTAGGTCAGCCAGACGTTCACGAACAGGACCGCCAGTCGGGCGAGCCAGGGGTCGCCGAGCCAGTCGATGTTCGCGCCGCCGAAGAAGAACTCGTTGATCACCCCGAACTCGGCGTTGAACATGCCGCGGAACAGCAGCGCCGACATGAAGGCGGGGAACGCGTACGGCAGGATGAACAGCGTCCGCAGGACCTTTCGCCCCTTGATCCGCTCGTCGTTGAAGATGATCGCGAAGACGAGCCCCATCGCGAACGGGATGAGCACCGACAGCGTCGCCCACACGAACGTCCAGATCGTGACCATCGCCAGCGGCTGGAACATCGCCGCGTCGGTGAACAGGCGCAGGAAGTTGTCGAAGCCGACGTGCACCGTCCAGCCGGTCGGCAGGCTCACGCCCGCGTCGGAGGTGAAGTTCCCCGTCGGCGACGCGCGGTAGACCGTGCCGCTGGCGGTGTCGGTGATGGTCTGCGCCTCGGCGTCCCAGATCAGCGTCGACTGGTAGATCGATCCGGAACTGCCGTCGTTCGTGCGGATCGATCCCTCGTTCGGATCGTCCGACACGGGCACCCGCAGCGCGACGACCTGCTGCTGCAGCGCCTGGTCGCTGATGACCGCGTTGCGCGGGATGACGGTCCAGCCGGGCACCTCGGTCGGCGCGCCGCCGGCGGAGGTCGTGCCGGCTTCGGAGAGGGGCGCGTCGGCGGTTCCGGCCAGGATGCGTCCGTCGTCCACGATCGCGAAGCCGAGAGCGCCGTCGCGCTCGACGATGGCGAGGGGGAAGGTCGGCGAGCCGTCGACGCGACGCTCGCCTTGGCTGAGGGCGGCCTGCACGGCCTGCTCCTGCGAGCCCACGTGGCCGGCGCCGTAGTTCGTGAAGGCGATGTAGGCGGTGTAGCCGAAGATGAACACCTGGAAGACCAGGAGGAACGCGAGCCCCGGCAGGAGGTACTTGAGCGGGAGTGCGCGCTTGGTGAAGTAGACGATGTCGGCGGCGACCAGCAGGACCACCGCGGCGCCGAAGATGATCCAGGACTGCGCCTGGAACGCGGCGAAGATGCCCATGAGCCCGAAGGCGTTGATCACCGCCATGACGGCGAGCTTCACGAGGAAGCCCCAGCCGAGGCCGTTCCAGCGGCGTCCGTGCGCCTCGCCCGGCGGCATCAGCGGGGTGCCGGTGCGCGGCGGTGCGCCTTCGGCGACGGCGGTGCCCTGCGGAACCGACATGTGCATCTCCTCTGGTGGGATGTCCTCTGGGGAATGGGTCCGTCCCGGGCGCGAGGTCTCCCTCGCGCCCGGGAGGTGATCAGCCGATCAGCGCCTCGAGGTCGCTGACCATCTTGTTCCACGTCGACGCGGGGTCGGCGCCCTTGATGATCTGCACCTGCGCGGCGTTCCAGAGGTCCCAGACCGACCCCATCTCGGGGATGGAGGGCATCGGCACGCCGGCCTTGGCCGACTCGGTGAAGCCGACGATGACCGGGTCGGTGACCTCGGCGGCGACGTCCTTCCACGCCGAGATGCGCGGGTCGGCCTCGAACAGGGCCTTCTGGGCCTCGTAGGTGGCCAGGTAGCCCGTCAGGAACTCCTGGGCGACCAGGGCGTTCCTGCTCTGCGAGCTGACGTAGAAGCCCTGCACGCCGACGAACGCGCCGGCCGGCTCGCCGCCGGCGGTCGGGATCGGGTTGACCTTGATGTTGACGCCGTCGGCCGTCAGCGTGGCGATCGCCCAGGGGCCCTGGACGGTGTACGCGGCCTTGCCCGAGGCGAACAGCTCGTTGTTGGTGTCGTAGTCGATCGTGGTCGAGATGTGGCCGGTGCCCGTCTCGCCGTTGGCACCGAGCCAGGCGGCGAACGCCTCGCCGGCCGCGCCGCCCATGCCGACCTCGTTGGTGTACGAACCCGACTCGTCCTGGATGAACACCGGAGCGCCGAAGGACGTCTGGAAGCCGTACATCGTGTAGCCGTCGCCGGTCTGACCGTTGGTGTTGATGACGAACGCGCGCTCGGCGTCGGAGGCCTCACCCGCGGCGATCATGTCCTCCCACGTGGCGGGGGCGTCCTCGCCGACGAGATCGACGTTCTGGATCAGCGCGAGCGTCTCCAGCGCGTACGGCAGCGCGTAGAGCTGTCCGTCGTAGCTGAAGGCGTCCAGCGAGACCTGCTCGAGGCTGCCGGCCGCGTCGCCGATGTCGACCGGCGAGATGACGCCGTCCTGGACGAACCCGCCGACCCAGTCGTGCGCGCCGATCGTGATGTCGGGGCCTTCGCCGGTGGGCACCTGGGTGGTGAAGTCAGTGCGGAGGTCGTCGAAGTTCTTCTGGACGAGCTCGATCTTGCCGCCCGTCTCGGACTCGAACGCCGCGGCCGCCGCCCTGATCGCGGGCTCGCGGTTCGCGTCGGTCCAGATCGTCAGCGTGATGCCGCTGAAGTCGACGTCCGGCGCCTCGTCGGTGGGCGTCGTCGTGGGGGTGCTCTCGCCGGCGCAGCCGGCGAGGAGGAGTGCCGTCGCCGCGAGCGCGGTGACGCCGATTCCCATCTTGCGCATGGATTTTCCTTCCATAGGGTGGTCGATCCTGCGGGCCTCGCGAGAGGTCGCGCCCTTACGACCGATGGTGGTGGCTGCGGCCGGGTGACCGCAACGGGTATCTCAGTGCAATGTGCGCGGGACGGGTCCCGTGCACGCGGTGGTGGGGTCAGTCGTCAGTGCCGACCACCCCCTTGTCCTGTGTGCGGCGTGCGGATGACGGCGACGTCGCCGCCCGCCAGGTCCAGCTTGCCGTCGGAGGTCGCCTGCGTCAGCAGGTCGACTCCCGAAACAGACAACGAAACGGTCTCGGTTGCGTGGTTCACCGCGACCAGGTAATCGGCGTCGGCGCCGGTGCGGCGCACGACCTCGACGCCCGCCGGGTACGCCGCCGGCTGCACGCCGGCGTCCGCATAGACCTCGGACATGATGGCGCTCAGGCCCGCGGCATCCGGTCGGGTGCTGACGTACCACCCCGCGCCGGCGCCGTGCGCGTTGCGCGTGACGGCGGGGCGGCCGGCACCGGGGCCGTCGACGTAGGTCGCCCGCGTGGCGGCGGTGGTGATCGTGAGATCCTCCTGCCACACGTCGACCGCGAAGGAGTTCCCGGCGAGGTCGATCGCGGCGATCGAGCCGGCGCGCAGAGGCAGGTGCTCCTCGACGCGCATGCCCAGCGCGGGCTCCAGCGGCGCGGCGAACCCGCCGGCGTGGACGGCGTCGTTCTCGTCGACCACGGCCGAGAAGAAGGACACGAGCAGCGTGCCGCCGTTCTCGACGTAGCGGTTGAGGTTGTCCGCGTCGGCGGCGCTGAGCATGTACTGGGCCGGCGCGATGACGAGACGGTAGCCGGACAGGTCGTGGCCGGGAAGGGCGAAGTCGACCGTGATGTTGTCGCGCCACAGGCGCTCGTAGTAGGCGCGGATCCGCTCGGCGTGGCTGAGGTCCTCGGACGGACGCCACTCGAGGTCCTGGGCCCAGAACGACTCGAAGTCCCACAGGATGGCGACGTCGGCCTGGACGCGGGAGCCGCGCACCTCGCCGAGGCGGCCGAGCTTGGCGCCGAGGTCGACGACCTCTCGGAATACGCGCGACGTCGTGCCGGCGTGGGGGAGCATCGCGGAGTGGAACTTCTCGGCACCCGAGCGCGAGGCGCGCCACTGGAAGAACAGGATGCCGTCGGCTCCACGTGCGAAGTGAGTGAGCGAGTTGCGCGCCATCTCGCCGGGTCGCTTGGCGATGTTGCGGGGCTGCCAGTTGACGGCCGAGGTGGAGTGCTCCATGAGGATCCACGGTGCGCCGCCGCCGACCGAGCGGGTCAGGTCCGCGGCGATCGCGAGCCCGATCTCGCCCTCTTCGTCCGCGGCCCACAGGTAGTGGTCGTCCGAGACGATGTCGACTTCGCGCGCCCATGCCCACAGGTCGCAGCCGTGGTGCTGGTTCGCCATGAAGTTGGTCGTGATGGGCCGGTCGCTGTGCGCGCGGATCGCGTCGCGTTCGGCGATGAAGCACTGCCGCAGCTGGTGATCGGTGAACCGGGCGAAGTCCAGACGCTGCGCCGGGTTGACCACGCTCGGTGCCGCCGCCGGCGCGCCGATGTGCTCCCAGTCGCCGTAGTGCTGGCCCCAGAAGGCGGTGCCCCAGGCGGCGTTGAGCGCGTCGAGGCTGCCGTAGCGGTCCTGCAGCCACAGGCGCCAGGCGCGTACGGAGTGTGCCGAATAGTCCTCGCCGACGGGCACGCCGTACTCGTTGTGGACGTGCCACATGACGACGGCCGGGTGGCTGCCGTACCGCTCCGCCAGCGCCGTCGCGATGCGCACGGCGGCCTCGCGGTAGGCCGGAGCGGAGGGTGAGCCCATGCCGCGCGCCCCGAAGCCGAGCGTGACGCCGTCGCGGGTGACGACGCGGGCCTCGGGGTGCGCGGCGAAGAACCACGCGGGCGGAGAGGCGGTCGGCGTCCCCAGATCGACGCGGATGCCGTTCGCGTGCAGGAGTTCGATGACCTCGTCGAGCCACTCGAAGTCGAACACGCCTTCGCGGGTCTCGAGCAGCCCCCAGGCGAAGATGCCGACGCTCACGAGGTTGACGCCGGCCTCGCGCATGAGGGCGACGTCCTCGCGCCACACCTCGCGGGGCCACTGCTCGGGCGTGTAGTCACCGCCATAGGCGATGCCGTCCAGCTGCGGCCAGGCAGAAGCGCTCATGACGTCTGTGTCCCCGTTTCTCAGGTGCGGCTGTGACCGGTCACAGCGTGGCTCAAGTGTACGTGTGCGGTGCGCGTGCGGGCGAGCGCCGTTATCGAACTGTGACCGGTCACAGATCGGCGGCGCGCATCGTGTCCGGACGGGGTCCTGCGCGCGATAGAGTCGCCTGCGTGGAAGCGAGCGAGAACACCCGCAAGCCGACGATCCGCGACGTCGCGGCGGTCGCCGGCGTCTCGCGCGGCACCGTCTCTCGGGTGATCAACGGGGGGCACTGGGTCTCGCCCGAGGCGCGCGAGGCCGTCGACGAGGCGATTCGCACGACGGGCTACACGGCCAACCACGCCGCCCGCAGCCTCGCGACCGGGCGGGCGAACTCCGTCGCCTTCCTGCTGACGGAGCCCCAGCACCTGCTGTTCAACGACCCGACCTTCGCGCTGCTGCTGCGCGGGGCGACCGAGACCCTCGCGCAGCGTTCGATGACCCTGGTGCTGCTGGTCGCCGACACGGCGGCCGAGCGGGCCAACATCGAGCACTATGTGCGCGCCGGCCACGTCGACGGCGTGCTGCTGATCTCCTCGCACGAGTCGAACCCGCTGCTGGCCTCGCTGATCGCTGCCGGCGTGCCGACCGTCTGCTCCGGCGTGCCGCTGGGCGACCGCGCCCGCGTGCCCACCGTGTCGGTGGACGAGGAGCGGTCGGCGCGCGAGATGACGCGCTACCTCATGGATCGCGGCTACCGCCGCATCGCTGTCATCACCGGCCCCGATGACACGCCCGGCGGGCGCTTCCGTCTCATCGGCTTCCGCGAGGAGATGGGCGACCGGTTCGATCCGGACCTCGTCGAGCAGGACGTCTACTCGAGCGAAGCGGGCGCGGCCGCGATGCTGCGCCTGCTGGAGCGGGCGCCCGACATCGACGCCGTCTTCGCGGCGTCGGACATCATGGCCGTCGGAGCGATCAGCGCGCTGCGCAAGGCGGGCAAGCGGGTCCCCGAGGACATCGCCGTCGCCGGCTTCGACGACTCGGGTCTGGCCGAGACCCACGATCCGCCGCTGACGACGATGCGCCAGCCGTGGGCCGAGATCAGCGGCACGATGGTCGACATGGTGCTCGACGTCATCCGCGGCGTTCCGCGCACCTCCGTCGTCCTTCCGACGAGCCTCGTCGTCCGCGCCAGCGCCTGACCGCTCGCCGTTCCGGCGATCGCGCCTCTCGCACGCGAGGTCGACCGCGGATGTTGTCTTCTGGCGCCATGTGAGTTCCGGCTCACACAGTACTCGACGCGGAATCGAGCCGCACTCGCCGCGGAGTCGAGCCGCACTCGCCGCGGAATCGGGCCGCGAGCGCCCGCCGCACGCAGCAGCTGCGTGAGCCGGAACTCACACGCCTGCGAGGGTGGTCGTCGGCTGCGTGAGCGGGAACTCACATGCCTGCGAGGGTGGTCGTCGGCTGCGTGAGCGGGAACTCACATGCCTGCGAGGGTGATCGTCGGCTGCGTGAGCGGGAACTCACATGCCTGCGAGGGTGGTCGTCGGCTGCGTGAGCGGGAACTCACATGCCTGTGAGGGTGGTCGTCGGTTGTGTGAGCGGGAACTCACATGCCCTGTGAGGACAACATCGAAGGTCGTCGCGGTTCGATGCGATGCGATGCGATGCGATGGGGGATGTCCGAGGCGACGCCTACCGTCGTCGCCATGGATCCACTTGCGAACCTCACCGACCCGTTCGAGGCGATGGCGGAGCCGGTGCGCCGACGCCTCGTCGAAGTGCTGGCCAGCGGCGAGCATACGGCGGGGGAGCTGGCGGGGGTCGCCAGTGCCGAGTTCCGGATCTCGCGCACGGCGACCTCCAAGCATCTGCGGGTGCTGCGGGACGCCGGGTTCGTCGAGGTCGTCGGCGATCAGCAGTGGCGCTGGTACTACCTCACGCATTCCGGGCTCGACGCGCTGCAGGCGGCCGTCGACGAGCTGCGGGCGAAGATGGCCGGCGGGGTGGGATGGGACATCGAGCGGAGGCAGAAGCGCGACCCGCTGGGCGACGCGCCCTCCTACGGCGTCCCGGTGCCGCGGAAAGGGCGGGGGCGGCCGCCGCGCCGCGGTCACCGCGGACGCCAGACCGTGCGCTACATCGCCAGCGAGCCGGACCTCGGGCTCTATCCGATCAGCTCCCCGCCTCCGGAGCCGTCACATGCGCCGCCGGCTCCGGGTGGCCCGCCTAGAATCAACGGGTGACTTCCGGCCGTTCCTTCTACATCACGACACCGATCTACTACCCGAGCGATCTGCCCCACATCGGGCACGGGTACACGACGGTGGCCGTCGACGCGCTCGCCCGCTGGCATCGCCAGGCGGGCGATGACACCTGGATGCTCACGGGCACCGACGAGCACGGCCAGAAGATGCTGCGCGCGGCCGCCGCGAACGGCGTGACGCCGCAGGAGTGGGTTGACCGACTCGTCGAAGAGTCGTGGTTCCCGCTGCTGGAGACGCTCGACGTCGCCAACGACGACTTCATCCGGACGACGCAGCCCCGGCACGAGGAGCGCGTCCGTCAGTTCGTGCAGGCGCTCTTCGACCGCGGCTACATCTATGCCGGCGAGTACGAGGCCCTGTACTGCGTGGGCTGCGAGGAGTTCAAGCCCGACTCCGAGATCGTCGACGGCACGGGCGCCTTCGAAGGCCTCAAGGTGTGCGCCATCCACTCCAAGCCCCTGGAGTTGCTGCAGGAGAAGAACTACTTCTTCAAGCTCAGCGAGTTCCAGGACCGGCTGCTCGAGCTCTACAAGACCGAGCCCGACTTCGTGCGTCCCGACTCGGCGCGCAACGAGGTCGTGTCGTTCGTCAAGAGCGGGCTGAAGGACCTGTCGATCTCCCGCTCGGCGTTCGACTGGGGCATCCAGGTGCCGTGGGACCCGTCGCATGTCATCTACGTGTGGGTCGACGCGCTCCTCAACTACGCGACCGCCGTCGGCTACGGCACCGACCCCGATCAGTTCGCCCGGCGCTGGCCCGCGTACCACGTCGTCGGCAAGGACATCCTCCGCTTCCACGCGGTGATCTGGCCGGCCATGCTCATGGCGGCCGGTCTCGACGTGCCGCGCGGCGTCTTCGCCCACGGCTGGCTGCTCGTCGGCGGCGAGAAGATGTCGAAGTCGAAGCTCACCGGCATCGCCCCGACCGAGATCACCGACGTGTTCGGGTCCGACGCGTACCGGTTCTACTTCCTGTCGGCGATCGCGTTCGGCCAGGACGGCTCGTTCTCGTGGGAGGACCTCTCCGCCCGCTACCAGGCCGAGCTCGCCAACGGGTTCGGCAACCTCGCCTCGCGCACGACCGCGATGATCGAGCGCTACTTCGACGGCCGCGTCCCGGCCGCCGCGGACGACACCGACGCCGATCGCGCCGTCCAGCAGACCGTCGCCGACGCGGCGGCCGGCGCCGACCGCGCGATGGAGGCCTTCCGCCCCGACGAGGCGATCGGCGCGATCTGGACGATCGTCGACGCCCTCAACGGCTACATCACCGAGAACGAGCCATGGGCGCTCGCGAAAGACGACGCGCAGCGGGCGCGCCTCGGCACGGTCCTGTACACGGCGGCCGAGGGCCTGCGCGCCCTCGCGGTGCTGCTGTCGCCGATCATGCCCGAGTCGACGGAGAAGCTCTGGGCCGCTCTCGGGGCGACCGAGGCTCTCGCCGCGCAGCCGCTGCGCGATGCCGGCCGGTGGGGCCAGCTCGCCGTCGGCTCGAAGGTCAGCGCTCTCGCGCCGCTGTTCCCGCGCGTCGAGCAGTGACCGACCCGACCGGATACATCCGCGAGCGCTACAACGACGGCTCGCGCGACGTGCGCTGGCCCGCCCCGCCCGAGCCGCTCGCGGTGCCCGTGTACGACAACCATGCCCACCTGGAGATCTCCGACGGAGATGAGCCGCGCACGCTCGACGAGCAGCTCGAGCGTGCCGCCGCAGTCGGCGTGATCGGCGTCGTCCAGGCCGGCGGCGACATCGAGTCCAGTCGCTGGTCGGCCGAGGCGGCGGCATCGCACCCGCGCGTCCTGGCCGCGGTCGCGATCCATCCGAACGAGGCGCCGGCATATGCCGAGCGGGGCATGCTCGACGAGGCGATCGCCGTGATCGACGAGCTTGCGGCGCAGCCGCGGGTTCGCGCGATCGGCGAGACGGGCCTCGACTTCTTCCGCACGCCCGAGGAAGGCCTGCCCGCCCAATACGAGAGCTTCGAGGCGCACATCGCGCTGGCCAAGAAGCACGGCATCGCCATGCAGATCCACGATCGTGACGCGCACGAGGCCGTGCTCGCGACGCTCGAGCGTGTGGGCGCCCCCGACCGCACGGTGTTCCACTGCTTCTCCGGCGATGCCGGCATGGCCCGCTACAGCGCCGAACGCGGCTACTGGTTGAGCTTCGCCGGCAACATCACCTTCAAGAACGCGCAGAACCTGCGCGACGCGCTCGCGGTGACGCCGCGGGAGCGCATCCTGGTCGAGACGGATGCGCCGTTCCTGACGCCGACACCGCATCGGGGGCGTCCGAACGCGCCGTACCTGATCCCGGTCACGGTGCGGTTCATCGCCGCCGAGCTCGGCCTCGATGTCGACGAGCTGTGCGCGCAGCTGGCCGCGAACACGCTCGAGGTCTACGGCGCGTTCTGATCGCGGCCGCGCTCAGCGGGTCGTCGAGCCGCGGACGAGCTCCCACGGCAGGTCCACGACGACCGGGCCGTCGCCGGCGGCGGGCCGCGTGAGGCGCGGCAGCGCGGTGAACATCGCCTCGGGGGCGCGCTCGGGATGCACGCAGATGTGCGTCACGCCGAGCCGGTCGTTGAGTGCGCAGTCCGTCGTACACAGCGCGATCAGCTGCATGTCGCGCGGGATCACGAGCGGCAGCGTCTCGAGCTGGAGGTACACGTCGGGGCCGTCCTCCCCGTACGCGAAGATGGCGTCCGCGCCCGCGTCGAGCAGCTCACGCACCCGACGGGCGAGCTGGCGGCGCGCCGGATCGAGCTCGGCGAGGAGCACGCCGCGGCCGCGGACGGTGCTCCACGTCTCGTACGCCGTGCGGCCGATGCGGTCGCGGGGGTGCATGCCCTCGTCGACGAGGAACCCGACGCGCTCGGCGCCCGCGCGCTCGAGCAGTTCGAGGCCCGCGTGCACGGCGGCCGCATAGCCGGTGCGGATGCTGATGCCGCGGTCCGCGTCGATGTACAGGTCGTCGGCGACGACGGGGATGCCGCCGGCCACAGCCGCACGCAGCACGTCCTGGCCGCCGAGGGCGTCGGGCAGGTAGAGCACGTCGATCTGCGCGCCGGCGAGCAGGTCGGGGCGCGACTCGGGCAGGACGGTGACGGTGAACCCGTGCGCGGCCGATGCGCGCACGAGGGCATTGAGCTGACGGGTGCGGTGCACCGCCCAGCGCTTGGCGGCCTCGTCGTCCGTGTCTTCGGGCATGAGGAAGCCGACCGACATCGTCCGGCCGCTGCGCAGTGCGGCGGCGTGCCGGTTGGGGATGTAGCCGAGCTCCGCGGCGACCGCCTTGATGCGGTCGCGGGTCTCGGCGCTCAGAGCGCCGCGGTCGTTCAGCGCCTGGCTGGTCGCGGCGGTCGACACGCCCGCCTTGAGGGCGATGTCCTTGAGGGTGACGCTGCGGCTCACGGCCCCGGCATCCCCTGGTCGGTCGTGGTGTCCTCCTCCGCGCCGGCGGGCTGCCCGGCGGCACGGCCGAAGACGGTGCGCACGGCGTCGGCCCAGGCGGCGCCCGATCCTGTCGAGGCGAGCGTGTGCCCCTGCGCGACGAGATGGTGCATGAGGACGCCCGAGAAGTGCCGCAGCGCCTGCTCGACCTCGGTGCCGTCGCCGCGTCGCCGCGCGCGGGTGAGCTCCTCGTCCAGCAGGTCCTGCACGTAGCCGCGCATCGCGACGACAGCGGGGGATACCTCGTGCACGCGGCGGGCGGCGGCGTGACGCTGCGCGGCGGCGCCGACGATGCGCCGGGCCTCGCCGAGGACCGCGTGCTCGTCGACGGGGGCGTGGACGCGGATCGTGTCGAGGTCGAGCAGCTCGACGCGCGGCAGCGCGCCGATCGCGGGATCGACGTTGCGGGGCATGCCGAGGTCGATGATGACCTGGGGCTGCTCGTGGCCCAGCCGGGCGAGCGCATGGTCGCGCGCGTGCAGCGCGTAGTCGTCGGCCGTCGACGTGCAGGTCACCACGACGTCGGCGGCGGCCGCCTCGGCCGCGTAGTCCTCGACGGTGACGGCAGTGAGGTGCTCGCGGTTCGCGAAGCGGTTGCGACCCGAGCGGGAGTGCACGCGGATGTCGGCGGCGCCGACGGCGCGCAGCGCCGCCAGCGCGGCCGCGGCGTAGCGGCCCGTGCCGACCAGCAGCACGCGCGCGCGCGACCAGTCGGTGATGCGGGAGGAGACGAGCTCGACCGCGAGGCGGACGAGCGAGCGGCCGGACTCACCCAGCCGGGTCCCGTTCTTGACGGCGCGGGAGGTCTCGGTGGCGCGCTGGAAGAGGTGCTCCAAGGGGGTGGTGGTCAGGCCGCCGCGCCGTGCGGCGTCGAGCGCGCGCCTGACCTGGCCGGCGATCTCGTCCTCGCCGACGGCGACGGAGTCCAGGCCGGAGGCGACCGAGAACAGGTGGTGTGCGACGCGGTTGCCGTGCGCGAAGCCGACCGTCTCGCGCACCGTGCGGTACGGCAGCTCGGCGAGGGATGCGAGCCGCTCCATGGCCGCATCCATCGCCGGGACAGGGGAGGCCAGCAGCGGGTCGTCGTCCGCGAGGTCGAAGTAGGCCTCGAAGCGGTTGCACGTGGCGAGGACGACAGCACCGCGGATCGCGTCGTGCGCGTCGCGCAGCTGCGTGCCGAGCTCGTCGCCGAGGACCGAGAGGCGCTCGAGCGTGGCGAGCGACGTGGTGCGCTGATGAGCGGACAGACAGACGAGCACGATGCGCGGAGCCTCCTGGGATCAGGGGTTAGTATAACGATTAACTCACTCGAGGAGCATCATCATCCCCGTATCTTCCCACCCGTTGAGCGCGCACGGCACCGGTGCGTCCCGCCTTCTGCGCGCACTGCGGGGTGAGCGCCCCGACGTGACCCCGGTGTGGTTCATGCGTCAGGCCGGCCGGTCCCTCCCGGAGTATCGCGCGCTGCGCTCGCAGGGCACGATGCTCGACGCGTGCCTCGACCCGGCGCTCGCGAGCGAGATCACGCTGCAGCCGGTGCGCCGGCACGGCGTCGACGCCGCGATCTTCTTCAGCGACATCGTCGTCCCGCTGGCTCTGCTGGGCATCGACGTCCAGATCGCCGCGGGGAAGGGGCCCGTCTTCGCCCGCCCGCTGCGCACGGCCGCCGACATCGCGGCGACCGTCGCGATCGACCCCGCCGGCGTCACCGAGCGCGGCGAGCAGATCGCGGACGCCGTCACCCGCACCACCGCGATGCTCGCCGAGGAGTCGGCGCAGCGCGGCGAGCCGCTGCCGCTGATCGGCTTCGCGGGTGCGCCGTTCACCCTCGCGGCCTATCTCGTCGAGGGCGGACCCTCGCGCGACCACCTGGCCGCCCGCCGGCTCATCCACGAGGACCCTGCCGCGTGGCGCGACCTCACGATGTGGCTCGCGGAGGTGACCGGCCGCTTCCTCGCGCTCCAGGTGGCCGCCGGGGCCAGTGCGGGGCAGCTGTTCGACTCGTGGGCCGGCGGGATCGCCCCCGAGGACTATCGCGAGACCGTGCTGCCGGCCTCGGCCGCCGCGCTGAAGGCCGTGCGCGCGCTGCCGGTCCCCGAGGGCGCCGGGATCGATCGCATCCCGCTCGTCCACTTCGGCGTGGGCGCCGGCGAGATCCTCGCCGACATGGCCTCGCTGGACGTGGATGCGGTGGGGGTCGACTACCGGGTGGAGCTGGACGAGGCGCGTCGGCGCATCGGCCGCGACCTCACCCTGCAGGGCAACCTCGATCCCGCGCTGCTGTTCGCGCCCGAGGCCGTGCGCACGGCGGCCGTCCATCGCGTGCTCGAGGCGGGTCTGTCGGCCCGTGCGCACGTGTTCAACCTCGGCCACGGCGTGCCCATGGACACCGATCCCGACGCCCTCGGCGCCGTCGTGCGCACCGTGCACGAGTGGCGACCGCGGTGACGGACGCCCGGGGCGCGACGGCACTGGATGCGGACGTCGTCGTGATCGGCGGCGGGATCGCGGGCCTCGTCGTGGCGTGGGAGACCGCCCGCGCGGGTCTTCGGGTCATCGTCTGCGAGGCCGGCGCCGTGACGGGCGGCATGCTGCGTCGCGGACGGGTCGCCGGCCTGGACGTGGACCTCGGTGCCGAGTCCTTCGCGACGCGGACGACCGGTGTGGCCGACCTGGTCGCCGACGCCCGGCTGGCGCTCGAGACCGTGGCCCCCCGCCCCGCCGGAGCGCACCTCGTCTTCGCGGCCCGAGGGCGCCTGCGCCGCGCGCCGCTGCCCCGCCGCGCACTGCTGGGCCTGCCCGCCGACCCCGCCGCCGCGGACGTCGCGCGGATCATCGGAGTCCGCGCCGTGCGGCGCGCGCAGCGGGAACGCGACCTGCCGCCGCCCACCGGGGAGGAGCCGTCGCTGGCCGAGCTCGCCGCCGCGCGCTACGGGGCGCGCGTGGCCGAGCGTCTCGTCGAGCCGCTGTGCCGCAGCGTGTACTCCCAATCCGCGTCCGATGTGCGGCTGTCGGCACTCCACCCGGTCCTGTGGGCGGCGTTCCGATCGCACGGCTCGCTCTCGGCCGCCGTCGACGCGGTCGCGCCGCACGCCCGCGCGGGCGCCGCCGTGGCCGGCATCGCGGGCGGCATGTGGCGGCTGGCCGATGCCCTGCGCGACGCCGCCGAGCAGGCGGGGGCCGTGGTGTGGACGGAGTCGCCCGTCGCCTCCTTGCGGCCCTCGCCGGCCCCGGGACAGGGCGCTGCCGAAGTCCGCCTCGCGGGTCGCACCCTGCGCGCGGCGCACATCGTCGTCGCGACCGGCCCGGCCGCCGCCGGCCGCGTCCTGGCCACCACCGCCGCCGCGCCCGCCGGCGGCGCCGTGCGGCTGGTGACCGTCGAGGTCGTCTCGCCGCGACTGGACGCCCACCCCGTCGGCTCCGGTGTCATCGTCGCGCCGGACGCGCGGCCCGCGCTGCGCCCGCGCCCCGCGGCGAAGGCGATGACGCACATCGACGCGAAGTGGCCGTGGGCGGGCGCCGGACTCCCGCCGCACACGCACATCCTGCGCCTGTCCGCCCGCGATGCCGACACTCCGACCCTCGACACGCCCGCCGCCGTCGCGAGCGAGCTGCGCCGCCTCACGGGCGTCCCGGTGCGCACCGCCGCCGTCCGCTCGCTCACCGAGACCCGCTGGCCGGATGCCGTGACGACCGCCTCTGCGGACGCCGCGGCATGGCGGGCCGAGGCCGCCGCAGCGGCGGCCACCGGCATCCATGTCACCGGTGCCGCCGTCGCCGGCACGGGGCTCGCGTCGGTCATCCCGCATGCCCGTGCCCTGGCCCGCACTCTCGTCACGTCCCGCCTCGCCCACTGAAGGAGAAGTCCATGTCCGACCAGATCCCGCTCGGCTACACCCTGTTCGCCGTGCTCTCCGGGCCGCGGCCCCGCGTGCAGGCGCCCACGGTCGACGCGCTCGAGCGGCTGCGCGACGAGATCGACGCGCTCGCCGCCGCCGGCGTCACGCTGCGCGGGCTGTACGACGTGACGGGGATGCGCCACGAGGCCGATCTGATGGTCTGGCTGCACACGACGCCCGGGCAGACGGAGGACCCCGCCGCGCTGCAGCGGGCGCTGCGTGCGCTGCGCCGCGCCGAGGTGCTCAGCGGCTTCACGTGCAGTTGGAGCGCGATGGGCGTGCACCGCGAGGCCGAGTTCAACAAGCGCCACGTCCCCGGCTATCTGCGCGGCGAGGCCGCCCGCGAGTGGCTGTGCGTGTATCCGTTCGTGCGCAGCTTCGAGTGGTACCTGCTGCCCGACGAGGAGCGCTCCCGCATGCTCGCCGACCACGGCCGCAAGGGCGCGCGGTTCACCGACGTCGTCGCCAACACGGTGTCGACCTTCGCGCTCAGCGACTACGAGTGGCTGCTGCCGCTGGAGAGCGACGACCCGATCAGCCTCGTCGACCTGATGCGCGACCTGCGCGCGACCGACGCCCGGCGCCACGTGCGCGAGGAGGTGCCGTTCCACACGGGCCGCCGCATCGACGTGGCCGAGCTCGCCGAGGTGCTGGCCTGATGGCCGAGCCCGTCCGCACCGCGTTCCGGCCGAAGCCTCCCCGCGCGACCGCGGCGCCGTGCGCCGCCGGGTGCGCCGTGCCCGCGGCGACGGCGGCCACGTGCGCCGGCGAGCGGTTCGCGACCGCCCCCGTCGCCTACGACGCCGTGCTGCTCCTCGGCTTCGGCGGACCGGAGGGACAGGACGACGTCATCCCGTTCCTGCGCAACGTGACCGCCGGCCGCGGCATCCCCGACGAGCGGCTCGAGGAGGTCGCGCATCACTACCGCCACTTCGGCGGCGTGTCGCCCATCAACGGGCACAACCGCGAGCTGAAGGCGGCGCTCGACGCCGAGCTGTCCGCCCGCGGGCTGTCGCTGCCGGTGTACTGGGGAAACCGCAACTGGATGCCGTACATCTCCGACGCGCTGACACAGGCGCACGCGGACGGTCACCGCCGGCTCCTCGCCATCGCGACGAGCGCCTACAGCTCGTACTCCTCGTGCCGTCAGTACCGCGAGGACCTCGCCGACGCGCTCGAGGCGACGGGACGCACGGGCGAGGTCGAGATCGACAAGGTGCGTCAGTTCTTCGACCACCCCGGCTTCGTGTCCCCGTTCGTAGACGGCCTGCGCACCGCGATCGCCGAACTGGCCGCGCGCGGCATCACCGACCTCGCGCGCGACGTCGAGGTGCTCTTCTCCACCCACTCGATCCCCGACGCCGACGCCGAGCGCTCCGGCCCGCCCGAGCGCACGTTCGGCCTGGGCGGCGCATACGTCGCCCAGCACACCGCCGTCGCCGCGGCGATCATGGCCCAGCTCGGCATCGGGAGCGACTGGCGACTGGTCTACCAGAGCCGCTCGGGACCGCCGTCGGTGCCGTGGCTGGAGCCCGACATCAACGACGCGCTGCAGGAGCTGCCCGCGCGCGGGCGCAAGGCCGTGCTGATCGTGCCGCTGGGATTCGTGAGCGATCATATGGAGGTGCTCTGGGATCTGGACACCGAAGCGCTCGAGACCGCGGACGGCCTCGGGCTCGTCGCGCTGCGCACGGCGACGCCCGGCACGCACCCCGCCTACGTCGCGGGACTGGTCGACCTCATCGAGGAGCGCCTGCACGGCACCGCGCCCGGGAGCCGGCCGCATGTGACCGACCTGGGGCCCTGGGACGACGTGTGCCGGCCGGGCTGCTGCGAGAACAAGCGCCTGGGCTTCCAGCCCGCGCTCGCGGGGGTGGCGCCGTGACCGCCCTGCGCCTGGGCACGCGCGCGAGCCTGCTGGCCACGACCCAGTCCGGCCACGTCGCCGACGCGTTGCGTGCGGCCACCGGGCGCGACGTCGAGCTCGTTCCGATCACGACCGACGGCGACGTGCTCACCGGACCGCTGGCCCAGCTGGGCGGCACGGGCGTGTTCGTCGCGGCGCTGCGCGAGGCGCTCCTGCGCGGCGAGTGCGACCTCGTCGTTCACTCCATGAAGGACCTGCCGACCGCCCCGGTCTCCGGACTGCGGATCGGTGCCGTGCCGCCGCGCGCGCCGCAGGGCGACGTCCTGTGCGCCCGCGACGGACTCACCCTCGACACGCTGCCGCGCGGCGCCCGGGTCGGCAGCGGATCGCCGCGCCGCGTCGCCCAGCTGCTGCGCCGCCGCCCGGACCTGAGGGTCGACGGCATCCGCGGCAACGTCGACACGCGCCTGCGCAAGGTCCACGAGGGCGAGTTCGATGCGATCGTCCTCGCCGCGGCGGGACTGACCCGCATCGGCCGCACCGGCGAGATCACCGAACGGTTCGACGACGCGCAGTGGCCCACCTCGGCCGGACAGGGCGCGCTGGCCGTCGAGGTGCGCGACGACGACCCGGCCACCGCCGCGCTCGTCGCGCGCGTGACCGACGCGGATGCCGTGGCCGAAAGCCTCCTCGAGCGCGCGGTGCTGCATCGGCTCGAAGCCGGCTGCGCGGCTCCCGTGGGCATCGGCGCGCACGTCGCCGGCGACGAGCTCGTCCTCGTCGCCGAGGTGTACGCGCTGGACGGCGCCCGTGCCGTGCGCGCCGAGCGCCGCATCCCGCGGTCGGCCGTCCCCGATGACGCCGGTCGCGCCCGCATCGCCGAGGACCTCGTCGGCGACCTGCTCGATGCCGGTGCCGGCGACCTCGCCGACCTCGCGGGAACGGCACGATGACCCTCACCGGCGCGCGCGTCCTGATCCCGCGGTCGGGGCCCTGGGGCGCGCGCGTGCGCGCCGACGTCGAGAGCCGCGGCGGCACCGGCGTGATCGCCCCGCTCATCGCGGCCGCACCGCCGCTGGACGCCGCCGCGCGCGACGACGCCTTCGCCGCACTGGGCGCGGGGGCGTACGACTGGCTGTTCGTCACGAGCGCGGCGAGCGTCGAGCAGCTCGTGTCCCACGGCATCCGGGTGCCGCCGAGCACCCGCATCGCGGCCGTCGGGCGCCCGACCGCCCGTGCCGTCGCCGACGCGGGGTTCGAGGTCGAGTTCGTGCCGGTCGGGACCTCGTCGGCGGTCAACATGATCACACAGTGGTGCGCGGGGCGCAGCCCCGCGTCGACGGGGCGGTGCCTCGTGCTGCGCTCCGACCTCGCACAGGCAGTCATCAGCGACGAGCTCGAGCTGCAGGGCTACGGCGTGGACGTGTGCATCGGCTACCGCACGGTCGGCGTGGACCTCGACCCCGCCGTGGCCGCGCAGCTGCGCGACGGGCGCATCGACGTCGTCCTGCTGACCTCGCTCAGCGTCGGCCGCGAGCTGCGCCGGCAGGTCGGCGTGCTCCCGGCGGGAACGCTCGTGGCCTCGATCGGCCCCGGCACGACACGCGACGCGGCCGCGCTCGGTTTCACCGTCGGCTACACCGCCCAGTCCCAGAGCGTCGACGCCCTGCTCGCCGAGCTGGACGCCCTCGACATCCGCGACACCCTGCCCGCCCGTTCGGAGGAGTCCCCGTGACCTCGTTCCCCGCCCGCCGTCCGCGCCGCCTGCGCGGCACGCCCGCGTTGCGCCGCCTCGTCGCCGAGCACGCCCTCGCGCCGGCGCAGCTCGTGCTGCCGGTGTTCGTCAAGGAGGGCATCGAGGCGCCGCAGCCGATCGCGAGCATGCCCGGGGTGTCGCAGCATCCCCTCGACGCTCTCGCCGCGGTCGTCGAGCAGGCGGCGCGGGCTGGATTGGGCGGTGTCATGCTCTTCGGCGTGCCCGCGTCGCGGGACGCCGAAGGATCCGGGGCGACCGACCCCGACGGCATCCTCAATCGCGCCATCGCGGTCGCCGCCCGGGCCGCCGCCGGCCGGCTCACGGTTCAGGCCGACCTCTGCCTGGACGAGTTCACCGACCACGGGCACTGCGGGCTCCTCGCCGCCGACGGGTCCGTCGACAACGACGCGACCCTCGCGGTGTACGCGCGCATGGGCGTCGCGCAGGCCCGCGCCGGTGCCGACATCCTGGGCCTGTCCGGGATGATGGACGGCCAGGTCGCCGCCGTCCGCGCGGCGCTGGACGAGGCCGGATTCGCGCACGTGGCGATCCTCGCGTACGCCGCGAAGTACGCGTCCGCCTTCTACGGGCCGTTCCGCGACGCCGTCGAGTCGACCCTGCAGGGCGACCGGCGCACGTACCAGCTCGACCCGGCCAACGGGCGTGAGGGCGTCGAAGAGGCGCTGACCGACATCGCCGAGGGCGCCGACCTCGTCATGGTCAAGCCCGCCGGACCCTACCTGGACGTGCTCGCACGCGTGGCCGACATCTCGGCCGTGCCGGTGTGGGCCTACCAGGTCTCGGGGGAGTACGCCCTCATCGAGCACGCCGCCGCGGCCGGTCTCATCGAGCGCGAGCGGGCGATCGGCGAGACGCTGGTGGGCATCCGCCGTGCCGGCGCCGAGGCGATCCTCACCTACTGGGCCCTCGAGGTCGCCGGCTGGATCCGCGACGGACGGAGTCTGGCATGACCGGCAACGCCGAGCTGTTCGCCCGCGCCCAGCGGGTCATCCCCGGCGGTGTCGACTCGCCGGTCCGGGCCTACGGCTCGGTCGGCGGGACGCCGCGCTTCTTCGTGTCGGCCTCGGGGCCGTGGCTCACGGATGCCGAGGGCCGCCGCTACGTCGACCTCGTCGCGAGCTGGGGTCCCGCCCTCCTCGGGCACGCGCATCCCGAGGTCGTCGCCGCCGTCGTCGACGCCGCCGGCCGCGGCCTGTCCTTCGGCGCCCCGACCCCCGCCGAGACCGAGCTGGCCGAGGAGATCCGCCGCCGCGTGCCCGGCGTCGAGAAGCTGCGCCTGGTCTCCACCGGCACCGAGGCGACGATGACCGCGATCCGCCTCGCGCGCGGCGCGACCGGCCGCGACCTCATCGTCAAGTTCGCCGGGCACTACCACGGACACTCCGACGGCCTGCTCGCCCAGGCCGGGTCGGGCCTGGCCACCTTCGCGCTGCCCGGATCGGCCGGCGTGCCCGCGGCGATCGCGGCGCAGACCCTCGTCGTCCCCTACAACGATCGCGACGCGGTCGCGGCCGTCTTCGCCGCGCATCCCGGCCGGGTCGCCGCCGTCATCACCGAAGCCGCCGCGGCGAACATGGGCGTCGTGCCGCCCGAGCCCGGATTCACCGCGTTCCTGGCCGAGACCGTCCGCGCGCACGGCGCGCTGCTGATCAGCGACGAGGTGCTCACCGGCTTCCGGGCCGGGCCGTCCGGCTACGCGGGGGTGCTGCGCGCGGCCGGCGAGGACGTCACCGCCGATCTCGTCACCTTCGGCAAGGTCATCGGCGGGGGTCTGCCCGTGGCCGCCGTCGGCGGGCGGGCCGAGGTGCTCGACCTGCTCGCCCCGAGCGGCCCGGTCTACCAGGCCGGCACGCTGTCGGGCAATCCCGTCGCCGTCGCCGCGGGCCTGGCCACGCTGCGCCTGGCCGACGCCGACGTCTACCGCCGGCTCGACGCCGCCGCCCGCGCCGTCGCCGGCGCGACCTCGGCGGCGCTGCACGCCGCCGGCGTGCCGCACGTCGTGCAGTGGGCCGGGACCCTCTTCAGCGTCTTCTTCGGCGAGGCGGTGGCGGGGGGCGTGCGCGACTACGCGACGGCGACCCGGCAGGACACCGCCGCGCACGCCCGGTTCTTCCACGCCATGCTGGACGCCGGCGTCTCGCTGCCGCCGTCGGCGTTCGAGGCCTGGTTCGTCACCGCCGCGCACGACGACGCCGCGCTCGAGACGATCGCCGCCGCGCTCCCCGCCGCCGCCCGCGCCGCCGCGGGCTGAGCGCCCGGGGCTGAGCGCCCGGGGGCTGAGCGCCCCGGGGCTGAGCGCTCGGGGCCGGGCGCTCGGGGGCTGAGCGCTCGGGGGCCGGGCGCTCGGGGTGAGGGCCCGGGCGTGTCACAGAACCGGCGGCTTGGGGCGCAGGCATCCCGCATCTGGTGTGACACGGGGTGGGGGTGTGTCACGGAACCGGTGGGTTGGGGCGCGGGCGTCCCGCATCTGGTGTGACACGGGGTGGGGGTGTGTCACGGAACCGGTGGCTTGGGGGCGGGCGTCTCGCATCTGGTGTGACACGGGGTGGGGGTGTGTCACGGAACCGGTGGCTTGGGGGCGGGCGTCTC